>ENA-ORNZ01000017-ORNZ01000017.1-human-gut-metagenome-genome-assembly--contig:-NODE-17-length-243473-cov-19.552552_pt1 | contig 243473 bp, 232 predicted proteins | sample MGYA00242124_ERZ509040 | MGnify/ENA primary metagenome ERZ509040 (study PRJEB26280, sample SAMEA2338733) | human gut metagenome | biome: human gut; feature: human-associated habitat; material... | reverse complement strand
CAGAAAATCGCTATGCCACAGCCTTGGCAGGCCATCGCGCAGCGATTTTGTTCAACTTCCATTTGGCGAGCTTCTGCAAAGGTTGCTTATAGAAGCTGACAGAACGATTGACAATCGTGAAATAGGAATAGCCCTGCTCTGTGAAAGCGTGGTTTTGATTTTCGGAGCGATTGAAGCTATTTGTGTTTGCAGATATTTTAAGTTGGAACTGAGCGAGGGAACACCTTTTACCGAAACAGGAGCAAAAAGCATAACGAAGCTCGGAATACTCTTTATTGTTGTAGATATTTTATCAGCAGCATTTTCCTCTGCGATGGAAAAGTTTGCGTTTTTTTCAGAAGGGATTGATAACGGCGGTGGCATTGGTATCGGTATTTGCTTGATTTTACTTGCAATGGTTGTGCGTTATGGTGCAGAACTGGAGCAACGAGGCAGAGCAAAATAACGCAGGAGGATTTCCATGGAAAACAGCAAATGGGTACGCTGCCCTGTCTGCGGAAATAAAACAAGATTACAGATACGGGCGGATACAGGATTAAAGAACTTTCCCCTCTACTGCCAAAGTGCAAACAGGAAAGTTTGATTGACGCAAAGGATTTACAGGTATCGGTTATTAAAGGATTTGGAGCAAAAATACATAGCTGAATAGCAAAACGACAAATCCTGATTTTTAGGGCAGAACAACATATCATCAAAGAGCCAAACGCTAAGACGCAGAACCGATGAACGCAATGTTTGTCGGCTCTGTTTTGCCTGAACTAAATAGTATTCCCCACCTGCCAAAAAAGTGTGAAAAATATAAAAATATAAAGAAAAAATAAAATGCTTGCAAAATACCCTCACAGGGTATATAATTCACCTTGAAAGAGGTGGTTTATTTGAGCGAAACAAGAGAATGTTGTCATAAAACAAAAAAAAGAACAGAAAAAGAGTATAAGGATCTGCTCAATCGTCTGAATCGAATTGAAGGTCAGGTGAGAGGGATCAAACGGATGGTGGAAGAAGAGTATTATTGTACAGATATATTGATTCAAGTATCTGCAATAACAGCGGCGCTTAACAGCTTTAATAGAAAATTGTTATCCAATCATATCCACACCTGTGTGGCGGAGGATATCCGCAATGGCAAGGATGAGACCATTGACGAACTTGTTGCAACACTTCAAAAGTTGATGCGGTAAGGTTTGATGAAAGTACAGGAGGATTGGGGATGAAACAATATGAAGTAACGGGCATGAGCTGCGCGGCATGCAGTGCCCGCGTAGAAAAAGCAGTGTCCCAAGTGCCGGGAGTAACGTCCTGTTCTGTCAGCCTTCTTACGAATTCTATGGGAGTAGAAGGACAGGCAGATCCTACAGATATTGTTGCCGCAGTTGAAGCAGCTGGATATGGGGCGGAAGAAAAAAGCAGTGGGAATCAGACAAAGAGCAGCACCGTCTCAACTATGGAAGAGCAGTTAAAAGACAAAGAGACGCCTGCTTTAAAGAAACGACTGATAGCGTCTCTTTGTTTTTTGCTTCCGCTGATGTATGTCTCAATGGGACATATGATGTGGGGATGGCCGCTTCCGGAACTGTTTGCAGAAAATCATGTGGCAGTTGGTCTCTTTCAACTGTTAATGACAGTGATCATTATGGTCATTAATCAGAAATTCTTTATTAGCGGATTTAAAAGTCTGCTGCACCGGTCGCCAAACATGGATACACTTGTGGCGCTTGGTTCAGGAGCGTCTTTTGTGTACAGCACGTATGCATTATTCGCAATGACAAATGCACAGATGCTTGGTGATATGAAGCAAGTGATGGCTTATATGCATGAATTTTATTTTGAGTCTGCTGCAATGATTCTGACACTGATTACAGTGGGCAAGATGTTAGAGGCAAGATCAAAAGGAAAGACTACAGATGCGCTGAAAAGTTTGATGAAGCTGTCGCCGAAAAAAGCAACCCTTTTGCGAAATGGAACAGAAGTTGAAGTATCCATAGAAGAAGTCGTGACAGGAGATATTTTTGTCGTAAGACCAGGAGAAAACATTCCGGTAGACGGTGTTGTCATAGAAGGAATCAGTGCAGTAAATGAATCTGCGCTTACCGGGGAAAGTATTCCGGTAGACAAAGAAGAAGGCTCTACGGTGTCAGCAGCGACGGTAAATCATTCTGGATTTTTAAAGTGTCAGGCGACGAGAGTCGGCGAAGATACAACATTATCACAGATCATTCAGATGGTCAGTGATGCAGCGGCGACAAAAGCGCCGATCGCAAAAGTTGCGGATAAAGTGTCGGGTGTTTTTGTTCCGGCGGTGATAGGTATTGCAGTATTGACAACTATTGTGTGGCTGATTGCCGGACAGACGGTGGGATTTTCTTTAGCCAGAGGAATTGCAGTTCTTGTAATCAGCTGCCCGTGTGCGCTTGGGCTTGCAACCCCGGTTGCGATTATGGTTGGTAACGGAATGGGCGCAAAACACGGAATTATGTTTAAAACAGCAGTATCACTGGAAGAGACAGGGAAAATGGATATTGCAGTGCTGGATAAGACAGGAACGATTACAAGCGGAGAGCCGGAAGTGACAGATGTGATACCGGCAGATGGAATATCTCAAGAGCAGTTATTGGAACTTGCCTATATACTGGAAAAGAAAAGTGAACATCCATTGGCAAGGGCAATCATAGTCGAAGCAGAGAAAAAAGGATTTGCAAGCGAAGCACAGGTATCGGATTTTCAGGCGGTTGTCGGAAATGGATTATTTGGGAATTATGAGGGCAGTCCACTTGCGGGGGGCAATCTTAAGTTTATTCAGGAGAAGAGTGAGATTGGCGCTGACATGCGTGGTCAGGCAGAAAAACTTGCCGAACAGGGAAAAACCCCGTTGTTTTTTGCAAGAGACGGTCAATTCCTGGGAATGATCGCGGTGGCTGATGTGATAAAAGAAGACAGCGCACAGGCTGTAAAAGAACTTCAAAACATGGGACTTCATGTAGTCATGCTGACCGGAGATAATGAGCGTACTGCTAAAGCGATCGGAGATCAGGCAGGTGTGGACGAAGTGATAGCAGGAGTTCTTCCGGATGGAAAGGAATCGGTGATCCGAAGATTAAAGCAAAAAGGTAAAGTTACTATGGTAGGTGACGGGATCAACGATGCGCCGGCTCTTACGAGAGCAGATATCGGAATTGCCATCGGAGCAGGAACGGATATTGCAATTGATGCCGCAGATGTTGTGCTTATGAAGAGCCGGTTAAGTGATGTTCCGGCTGCAATCAGACTTAGCAGGGCAACACTTCAAAATATTCATGAAAATTTATTCTGGGCGTTTATTTATAATATTATCGGTATTCCACTGGCGGCCGGAATCTGGTATCCATTATTTGGCTGGAAGTTAAATCCAATGTTTGGAGCGGCAGCAATGAGCTTATCAAGCTTTTGTGTAGTGACCAATGCACTTCGGCTTAATTTCTTTAAATTAAGAGATGCAAGTAAAGATAAAAAGAAAAGACAAAAACAGCATAGTCGTGAATCTAAGGAGGATAAGAGCATGACAAAAACTATGAAAATTGAAGGTATGATGTGTGGACATTGTGAGGCAAGAGTGAAGAAATGTCTGGAAGCGCTTGCTGAAGTAGAAGAAGCGATCGTAAGTCATGAAGCAGGAACGGCAGTAATGACATTAAGTGCAGAACTTTCCGATGAAGTGCTGAAAAAGACAGTAGAAGATCAGGATTATAAAGTACTGGAAATCAAGTAAGGCTGCCGGAGAAAGAACGACACAGGGGAATATCTCTAAAGAGCGCATCATAAACTGCTAACAAAGGTTATGTGCGGGGTGCAGCATGAAGCGTTTTTTGGCAGGTTTATTATGTATGGTGTTGACATTGTCATATGTAGCAGTAGATAAAATCAGTATTGCATATGCGGAAGAAGCGCAAAAGGAATCTGAACAGATGAATAAAGAAGAAAAAGCAGATGGTGCAGTTTCTGTGTCCGCACCATCTGCAATTTTAATGGAAGCGTCAACCGGACAGGTGGTTTATGAAAAGAATTGTGATGAGAGAAGACCGCCTGCCAGTGTCACGAAAGTGATGACGCTTCTTTTAATTTTTGATGCTTTGAAGGATGGAAAAATTCATTTAACGGATGAAGTGACTGTGTCAGAATATGCAGCCTCTATGGGTGGATCGCAGGTCTTCTTAGAGCCGGGAGAAGTTCAGACTGTAGATACGCTGATAAAATGTATTTCAGTGGCAAGCGCTAACGACGCCTGTGTGGCTATGGCAGAATATGTATCCGGGGATGAAAATGCATTTGTAGAAGCGATGAATCAGCGGGCGAAAAATCTCGGAATGAAAAATACACACTTTGTAAATTGTAATGGACTCGATGCGGATGGACATGAGACAACTGCAAGAGACATTGCTCTGATGTCCCGGGAGCTTATTACGAAATATCCGAAAATCTACGAATATTGTAATATCTGGATGGAGGATATAACGCATACAACCAAAAAGGGAACGACAACTTTCGGCTTATCTAATACCAATAAGCTGATTCGTCATTATGAATATGCAACCGGACTGAAAACCGGTTCCACAGGGAAGGCAAAGTTTTGTATTTCTGCCACGGCAAAAAAAGAAGATGTGGAGCTTATAGCAGTTATCATGGCTGCAGAGGACAGCAAAACAAGAAATAAAGATGCAGTGACATTACTCAATTATGGGTTTGGAAAATGTCAGAAATATGCAGAAAAAACATGTAAGACAGAAAAAGCAGTTCCCGTCAGAAGAGGTATAGAAAAACAAGTAAAAACAAAGCAGAAGAATCCGTATATTTATGTGGATACAACAGGTGCTGATCTAAGCGGCATGAAACGCAGGGTGCGGTTAAAAAAAGAACTGGATGCACCGGTTAAAAAAGGAGAAAAAGCAGGTACTGCGGAATATTATCTGGGTGATAAAAAGATTGGGAGTGTAGATATTGTCGCAGCACAAGATATTCGTGAAATCGATATGAAAAGTGTGTTCGAGGATTTAATTCAGCTGATACTTCTCTAAATGTATTGACACATATGAGGTTTCATTATATGGTACACATAAGAATGAGCTGTCATTTGAGGAGGGAAGAAATGTCAAAATATACAAAAACACGGATTATGGACGCGTTTCTTTATCTTTTGAATGAAAAAAGTATGGATCGATTAACGGTAAAAGATGTTATTGAAACGGCGGAAGTAAACAGAAATACATTTTATTATCATTTTGAGGATATTTACGATTTGCTGCATCAGGTTTTGAAAAGAAAACTGGATGATTTTAGCAATGACACTGAAAAATATGATACCTTCTATGAAGAATATGTTCGTTCTGCAAAGTTCTTAATGAATAATAAAAAGGCAATGGCGCATATTTACCATTCCAAAGACAGAGAATTACTGCAGATGTATATGGAAAGAATTACTTTTATTTTCGTAGAAAGATTTGTAAGAGAAGCGGCGGAATCTTATGATATTTCCGAGGAGGGAATTGATTATTTAACCGAATTTTACAGCTATACAATAGTCGGAAATACGATGCATTGGATTCAGGAGGGAATGCCGCCTTATCGAGAAAGATATTTATATCTTGTTTCAAAATCATTTGAAGATTCCATTGATGATATGATACGGTCATATTTACATAGTTAAATATTAGAATTCAAGTTTTACAGACAAAAAATGTAAAATGTATGAAATACAGACGAAACAATGTTTTTGTCTGTATTTTTTTTGAACAATAAACGTTATGCTGTTTGCAATGAAGAAGAAAATTATGGAAGAAAAATGGAATTGTACAAAGGAGAAAAAGTTATGGAATTTTCAAATGAATTAAAGAAAGCAACGCTAAAGACCGCATTTCACTATTTGGAAAAGAATCCGGAAGAAAATATTCACAGGATAATGGCTGCAATTGACAAATTCGCGGGAGACGGACCGGACAGTTTTCCGACGCAAAGGGAGGCGTTTCGAAATGTATTGGAAAATCCCGATAACAATATGTATCAGTTGATAATGAGTGTGTTAAAGGACATTGACAAGGAGGTAGTAAAAGTATCTCTTGAAAATTTTTTCTTTAATGCCAATATTGTGGGATGGCCAATACAGGAAAAAAACAGGAAGAAATATGATTGTAATATTCCGTGGGCTATTTTGCTAGATCCTACTTCGGCATGCAATCTCCATTGCACAGGGTGCTGGGCCTCTGAGTATGGAAATAAATTAAATCTGACGCTGGAGGAGATGGATTCTATTATTACACAGGGGAAAGAGCTTGGTATTTATATGTATATTTACACAGGTGGAGAGCCCCTCGTGAGGAAGAAAGATTTGCTTACGCTATGTGAGAAGCATCAAGATTGTCAATTTTTAAGTTTTACGAACGGTACATTGATCGACGAAAAATTTGCGGACGACATGCTTCGGGTAAAGAATTTTATTCCGGCGATCAGCGTAGAAGGATTTGAAACAGCGACGGATGCACGACGCGGAAATGGAACATACCGGAAGGTTGTAAAAGCAATGGAATTATTGAAAGAAAAAAGGCTTCCGTTTGGAATCTCATGCTGCTATACGAGCCAGAATCTGGATTCTATAAGCTCCCTCGACTTCGTAGATCAAATGGTGAAATGGGGAGCAAAGTTTGTTTGGTATTTTCATTACATGCCGGTGGGAAATGATGCAGTTCCGGAGCTGCTGCCGAGTCCGGAACAGAGAGAATTTATGTATCACAGAATTCGTGAAATAAGACGCACGAAGCCTATTTTTGCTATGGATTTCCAAAACGACGGAGAATATGTGGGCGGCTGCATTGCGGGCGGAAGAAGATATCTGCATATTAATGCAAATGGGAATGTAGATCCTTGTGTATTTGTCCATTATTCCAATGCAAATATTCGGGAAAACACATTATTGGAATGTTTGCAGTCGCCGATCTTCATGGCATATCATGATGGCCAGCCATTTAATAACAATCATCTTCGACCATGTCCGATGCTGGAAAATCCAGAATTATTGCGAGAGATTGTTCACAGAACGAATGCAGACTCCACGGATCTTCAATCGCCGGAGAGTGTAGATCATCTCTGTGATAAATGTGTGGAATATGCCAGCGCATGGACGCCGGTTGCAGAAAAACTTTGGGAAGATCGTTCATATGGAGGGATTCGGTGCAGAAAATAAATCATATTTTCTCTTTAAAACAATGGGAGCAAGTACAGGATTCGCTGTCAGATTTGACGGGGATGGCTGTGCTGATGGTTGATTATAGAGGAGTGCCTGTCACAAAACACAGTCACTGCTGTGAGTTTTGCCGCAAGGTAAGAGAATCTCCGGTGCTTAAAAAATATTGTGAAAAATGTGATTCACACGGTGGTGCAGAAGCTGTGCGGGAAAATCGTCCGTATATATACCGATGTTGTTTTGGGCTGATTGATATTGCGATCCCGATTCTATCTCAGGATACTTATCTGGGAGCGTTGATGATTGGTCAGGTGAAAACAGAAGGAGAAAAATTGGAAAGTATTGTTACACTTCCTGATAACATGGAAATTCAAAAGCAGTTGAAAGGATTACAATCGGACTACGAGAGTATTCCTGTTTTAGACTTTTCTGAGATCAGAAGGAGCTCTGATATGTTGTATCAATTGTGTCATTACATTGTGGAGCGGGAAAAAAAGAACGATTTTAAAGTAAATGGAGGAATTGCAATGAGAAAAGCGTTTATTTGTCCGACCAAATATGTCCAGGGAGAAAATGAGATTTTAAATCTGGGATATTTTGTAAACACTTTTGGAAAATCGGCATTATTGATCGCACATCCGGATGATGTAGAGCGTGTGAAGGACATGCTGGAAGAGACCGCTAAGAGATTTCAAATTCGATTTGTTGAAAGCGGATTCCACGGGGAATGTTCAAGAAAAGAGGTATTGCGCTTACAGGAACTTGCAAGAAAAAACAAGTGTCAATGTACGATTGGACTGGGAGGCGGAAAAGCGATTGACACAGCAAAATGTGTAGCGGAGGGACACAATCTGATCGTGGTACCAACCATTGCAGCAACAGATGCTCCTACCAGTCATTCTGCGGTTTTGTACACAACAGAAGGCGCGTTTGATGATTATGCTTATTTTAAGAAAAGTCCGGATGTGGTACTTGTAGATACAAGAGTGATTGCCAACGCACCGGTAAGATTTCTTGTGTCGGGAATGGGTGATGCTTTATCTACTTATTTTGAGGCAAGAGCGAATGTTCAATCATACAGTGCTGTAAATGCAGGGCTTCCTTGTGGATATCGAGAGAAAATGTGCGAGAAAGCAAGAGGGACAACTGCCGCCTTTGCTCTTGCGCAGCTTTGCTATCAGACGCTTATGGAAGAGGGATGGAAGGCAAAGGTATCCTGTGAAAACCATGTAGTGACAGTGGCGCTGGAAAAGATAGTAGAGACAAACATCCTGTTATCCGGGCTTGGGTTTGAAAGCGGAGGACTTGCAGCAGCACATGCGATTCACGATGGACTGACCGTTTTGGAAGGGACTCATAAATATTTTCATGGGGAAAAGGTTGCATTCGGAACACTTGCGCAGTTGATGCTTGAAAATGCTCCTATGGATGAGGTAGAAAGTGTTTTGGACTTTTGCCTTTCCATCGGACTTCCGGTTTGCCTTGCAGATATCGGAGTTGAACAAATTAGCGATGAAGAATTGATGCAGGTGGCAGAGAAGGCTTGTATTCCGGAGGAATCTATTTATGCAATGCCATTTCCTATAACAGTGGAAGCTGTGATCGCAGCCATAAAAGCAGCAGATGCCGTCGGTCTTGCATACAAAAGGAAAGCTGTTCGTTAGAAGGGGAGGTTGTGAAGATGAAAAAGATTATGAACCGTTCCGAAACGATGGTGCCGGAGATGTGTGCAGGAATCGCACTGGCATACCCGGAACTGGAATTCGTGAAGCGATATAAAATTATTAAGAAAAGAGAACAAAATGCAGATAAGGTGAGCCTGATCAGTGGAGGGGGAAGCGGTCATAAACCTGCGCATGCGGGGCTTGTAGGAAAAGGAATGCTGGACGCAGCCGTATGCGGAGATATATTTGCATCGCCTTCGCAGATCCAGATTTATCAGGCAATTAAAGAAACTGCGGGAAATGCCGGAACATTGATGATTATTAAAAATTACAGCGGAGATATGATGAATTTTAAAAACGCAGCCAGATTGGCAGAGGAAGATGGTATTTCCGTAGAATATGTCAAAGTGGATGATGACATTGCAGTGCAGGATAGTTTGTACACGGTGGGGAGGCGTGGAGTTGCCGGGACTGTTCTTGTACATAAAGTTGCCGGAGCAGCGGCAGAGAAAGGTTATTCTTTAAAGCAGGTAAAAGCTTATGCAGAAAATGCTGTTCTAAATACAAGGAGCATCGGGTTTGCGTTCACATCCTGTACTGTGCCTGCCAAAGGGACTCCGACCTTTTCGATTGCAGAGAATGAAATAGAATATGGAGTGGGAATCCATGGTGAGCCCGGAGTTAGCCGGGAGGCAATGATGACAGCAGATGAATTGTCAAAAAGAATGACAGATTCTCTTGTGAAGGAACTTGGATTGTCAGAAAATGATGAGGTCACAGTTCTCGTAAATGGATTCGGGGGAACACCGCTTCAGGAATTATATTTGTTCTTGAATTCCACAGCGAAAATATTGGATGAATATAAAATAAAAATTTACCGGTCATTTGCCGGGAATTATATGACAAGTATTGATATGAGTGGTGCGTCCCTGACATTTATGAAAATGAACAGCGAATTAAAGAGCTTATTGGATGCGGAAAGCGATGCGCCGGCTTTCAAGGTGAACGGACCTGTACTTCCAAGAAATTATGAACCGTTTATACCGGCATATCATACCCAAAGTGAGAATACGGATCAGAAGAATCATACCAAAGGAAATGCAAAGGTCAGACAAGAAATTTTGACAGTGGATAATATGATTTTCATTGTAGATACAATGAGTGAGTGTATTATTAAAAATGAAGTTCCGTTTTGTGAATTGGATGCCTATGCAGGAGATGGAGACTTCGGAATGAGTGTCTCGAAAGGATTTCGCCAGCTGAGAAGAGAGTGGAATGATATTCTGGAAGAAAAAGTGTGTGATATAGGTGAATTTTTAGATGCATGCTCGCTTATCATCATGGAATGTTGTGGCGGAGCGTCCGGACCGATCTGGGGCTCGGCATTTCGTGCGGCAGGGAAGGCGGCGAAAGGGAAACAGAAGCTGACGGCAGAAGAATTTGCTGTACTACTTCAAGAAGCTGTGACGGGAATTCAAAAGACCGGGGAATATTCTTTTGGAAGAGGTGCGGTTGTAGGAGATAAAACACTCATAGACGCGCTTGTGCCTTGTGCAGATGTATGGACAGAAAATGCAGGGAATAAAACTTTGAAAGAATTGTTCCAGCTCTCAGCAGATGCGGCGGTGAACGGAGCGAAAATGACAGAGAAGATTGTAGCGAGAATGGGGCGCGCCGGAACAGTAGGAAAAAGAAGCATTGGTTATCCGGATGCCGGGGCATTCGCATTGGGTGTGATCTTTTCTAAAATAGCTGATGCTTTGATCTTTGAAGAGACGGAATTACAAAAATAACGGGGGGTATATTTATAAAAGGGTGCCGCAGCATCAATGGAGATGCTGCGGCACCCTTATTCATCTCATCAAGATCGCTTTAAGAGTGGTATGAGATTAGATTGCTCTTGTATATTCTTTTAACCATTCTCTTTCTTCGTCGTTTAATCTTGGACCAACAAGTTCATATACCTTTGTGTGATAAGCATTTAACTGCTCTTTGTCTTCCTGGGTAAGCTGTTCTGGAATAACAGCGTCAAGGTCGATTGGAGCGTAAGTGATTGGCTCAAAGTATAAGAACTGTCCATACTCTGTTTTCTGACCTTTTCTTACAAGAAGTTCATTTTCAGTACGGATACCATGAGAACCTTCAATGTATAAGCCCGGTTCATCTGTCAGGATCATACCGGCTTCGATCGGCTGTTTTTCTCTGTCGCGGATCGCACAGCGGAAACCGGTAGGAGCTTCGTGGATATTCATTAAGTATCCAACGCCATGTCCGGTACCGTGGTTGAAGTTAAGACCGCGTTCCCATGCAGGGATTCTTGCCAGAACATCAAGGTTGTATCCTGTAGTACCATAGAGGAATACGGCTCTTGCCAAGTGCAGGTTACATTTCAAAACAGTAGTAAAATCTTCCTTCATCTGGTCAGAAAGCTTACCAAATGCGAAAGTACGTGTAATATCCGTAGAACCTTCCATGTAACCGCCGCCTGTATCTGTGAGGAATAATCCGTCTGTAACAACCGGAACATTTGTCTCTTCGGTAGCTGCATAGTGTACGATTGCGCCGTGTTCACCAGAACCGCAGATTGGTTCAAAACTCTGCCACAGATATCCTTCCTGTTCCTTACGGAATTCTTCTAATTTTTCAGCAGCGCTGATTTCGGTGATTTCAATCTTTCCAATGTTTTTCTTAAGCCAGTACATGAAACGAGTGATTGCAACACCATCTTTAATGTGTGCGTTGATGATATTTTTGATCTCTACGTCATTTTTCATTGCCTTCATAAGAACGGTCGGGTTCATTGCTTCTACAACCTTCGCCTCTTTTGGAAGATTGTTGTAAAGAGCATAGTTAAGACGTGCCGGGTCTACGAGAATAATATCAGAGGAAGATAACTCCTTGACATCTTCATAGATGGCATTGTAAGGACGAAGAGAAATATGATCTTTTGCAAGGGCATCTTTCATCTCGTCTGTCAGTTTACGCTCATCAATGTATAACTTCATGTCATCCATTGTGATTACAGCATAGGAAAGAAGCAGTGGGAAATATTCAATATCGTCACCACGTAAATTTGTTGTCCAGCAGACATCGTCAAGAGCTGCGATAACATGTACGGTTGCGCCGTGTTCTTTCATTGCTTCGCGAATGCGGGCAAGTTTGCTTGCTGTGCTCTCTCCGGTGTATTCTTCGCCAAGTGCGAAAGCCGGTTTCTCAGATAAAGCCGGTCTGTCTTCCCAGATAAGATCGATCAGATCTTCAGAATAGTTGATTTTTGCGTGCTTCGGAGCGACTGCTTCAACAAGAGCCTGTCCTTCGCCCATAGCAACAACACGTCCGTCGAATCCGAGTGTTCCGTTTTCAGGGATTACGTTTGCAATATATTCTTCTACAGTAGGAACGCCTGGCTCACCCATTTTAAAGAGCTTTACACCACTTCCTTCTAACTGTTGTGCAGCCTGAACAAAGTAACGTCCGTCCGTCCAAAGTCCTGCTTCATCTTTTGTGATCACAGCTGTTCCGGCAGAACCGGTAAATCCTGTGATGAATGCTCTTGCTTTAAAGTGTTCGCCTACATATTCACTCTGATGGTTGTCATCGGTAGGAACCATGTAAACATCATATCCCCGATCAGCCATTAAAGCACGAAGAGCTGTAATTCTTTCTGCGATACTCATTTTGAAAACCTCCTTATGTATAAAATTGAGTAAGTTTAATCCATAAAAATTTTAACACATTTACAAGAAAATTGGTAGGTTGCTTTTGATGAAAAATAATTATATAATGGTCGAAATAAAAGGAGTCAAGAGAATGTGGATAGTTATTTTGTTTGTATTGGCAATTTTAGTGTTTCTGGAAGTGATTCGGGAACTGCATTGTTTTCAAGTGACGGAATATGTAGTTGAATCAGATAAACTGACACAAGTCGGAAGAGAACTTTGTGTCCTGTTTTTGAGTGATCTTCACAATCACGTATATGGAAAAGAAAATGAAAAGCTTCGAAAAGCAATTGTTGAGGCGCATCCCGACCTGATTCTTATAGGCGGAGATATGCTTGTGGGAAAAAACGGAAAAACATGGACACCGGCACTTGAATTTGTAAAGAGCCTTCCGAAGATATGTCCGGTTTATTACGCCAATGGAAATCATGAACAGCGCATGAAAGAAAAACCGGAAAATTATGATGCTTCTTATGAAGAATACAAAAAGCAGCTGCAGCTTGCAGGCGTACACTTTCTGGAAAATGAGACAGTTCATCTGGACAAGCTGAATCTTACCGGTCTGGAAATTCCGCTTACCGGTTATCAGCGGATGAAGAAAGGAAATGTAGAGTTTCAGGAAATTGTTCAAAGGATCGGAGAAAAAGAAGGGGAAGAATTTCAGATACTGTTGGCACATAATCCCTGCTATATGGATTTGTACAAAGCATGGGGAGCGGATCTTATTTTGTCGGGACATTTGCACGGTGGTGTGGCAAGAATTCCAGGGGTGCTGGGTGTGATTACTCCCGGGTTTCAATTATTCCCGAAGTATTCCGGAGATATTTATCGAGAGGGAGAGCAGACGATCGTGGTGAGCAAAGGCTTGGGTACACATACTGTAAATATCCGTTTTCTGAATCCGGCAGAACTGGTTGTTCTTCATTTGCAAGGAAAACCTTGTGCAAAAGAGGAAAATCCAGTATAATATATAAGTTATGATATGAAATGATATGGGGAAACGATATGGGAATTCCGGTAAAACTGCAGGTGTTCGAAGGTCCGCTGGATCTTCTGCTGCATTTGATTGATAAAAACAAAATAGATATTTATGACATTCCGATTGTAGAGATCACGAATCAATACATGGAGTATATCAAAGCCATGGAAAAAGAAGACTTAAATGTTATGAGCGAATTCCTTGTCATGGCTGCCACACTTCTGGACATCAAATGTAAGATGCTGCTTCCGAAAGAGGTAAACGAGGATGGGGAAGAAGAGGACCCGAGACAGGAATTGGTGGAGCAGCTGCTGGAATATAAAATGTATAAATATATGTCCTATGAATTGAAGGACAGAGAGCTTGAGTCAGAACGGGTGATGTATAAAACACCAACCATTCCACAGGAAGTTATGGAGTATGAACAACCGGTAAATTTGGATGAATTGTTAGAGGATCTCACCTTACAGAAGCTCAATCACATTTTTAAAGATGTGATGAAACGACAGGCGGACAAGATTGATCCTGTGCGAAGTAAGTTTGGAAAGATTGAGAAAGAAGAAGTTACCGTGTCGGATAAGCTTGTATTTGTCACGGATTATGCAAGAGAGCATAAGAAATTCAGCTTTCGGACACTGCTTACGAAGCAGAGCTCGAAGACACAGATCGTGGTGACATTTTTAGCGCTTTTACAACTTATGAAAGAAGGAGTGCTCTATATTGAACCACAGGAACAGCCATTTGATGATATTAGGATTACATCAAATATTTAGAAGAATTAAAAAGAGATAAGAAGATTTTTACAACAAATGCAATAATACATATGTGCGAAGAAAGGTATGAAACTGTGGAGATTAGTAAGTTAGAAGGGATTATAGAGGCGATTTTATTTACGATGGGGGAATCGGTTGAACTTCGTAAAATTGCCGCGGCTATTGAGCATGATGAGGCGACAACGAGAAAGATCATTCATCAGATGATGGATAAATATGCGGCGCAGGACCGGGGGATACGGATTGTAGAATTGGAAGACTCCTTTCAAATGTGTACGAAGACAGAGATGTATGAATATTTGATCAGAATTGCAAAGCAGCCCAAGCGTTATGCTCTGACGGATGTTCAATTGGAGACCTTATCCATCATTGCTTATAAGCAGCCGGTGACGAAGCTTGAGATTGAAAAGATCCGAGGTGTGAAATCGGACCATGCAGTCAATAAGCTGGTGGAATATAATCTGATCTGTGAAGTGGGACGTTTGGATGCGCCGGGAAGACCTCTTCTCTTTGGTACTACGGAGGAATTTCTGAGACGCTTCAGCATTCAGTCCGTGGAAGATCTTCCGAGTCTTAATCAGGAGCAGATGGAGAATTTTAAGACAGAAGCGGAGGAAGAGGCTCAGTTAAAATTGGACGTATAGTCTGATGAAAAGATACATACATTGCAATAAATAGTGATCAATTGCAAGGTGTGGTTATGAAAAAGAAAATGCTGGTTATATTTTGTTGTTTTTGTTTTTTGCTTTTGAAGTTGTCCGGGAATATCGTGCAGGCAGAAAAAGGAGAAGACGAGCCGACAAATCTTTACGCCCGGTCAGCTGTGTTGATGGATGCTGACAGCGGGCGTATTTTATTTGGGAAGGATGAAAGGCGTAAGCTTCCAATGGCAAGTACAACAAAGATCATGACCTGTATTCTTGTGTTGGAACAGATGCAGGAAGACCAGAAGGCGTCTGTGTCGGATTATGCGGTGTGCCAGCCCAAGGTGCGCTTGGGAGTGAAAAAGAAAGAACAGTTTTATGTGAACGATCTTCTCTATTCTCTTATGCTGGAATCCCACAATGACAGCGCTGTCGTGCTGGCAGAAGCTATAGCGGGAACGGTAGAAGAATTTGCGGATTTGATGAATGAAAAAGCAAAAAAGCTGGGATGTCAAAATACGCATTTTGTAACACCCAATGGATTGGATGGAGAAGATGAAGATGGAATCCATGAGACAACTGCGGAGGATCTGGCGCGGATTATGCGATATTGTATTATGGAATCGGAAGAACGGGAGAAATTTCTTGAAATTACACAGACCAAAGATTATTCATTTTCAAATGTAGCAGGAGATCGAACGTTTACATGTCACAACCATAATGTATTTCTGTCTATGATGGAAGGGGCATTGTCAGGGAAGACGGGCTTTACTTCGGAAGCGGGATATTGTTATGTCGGTGCGCTGCGCCGGGATGGACGTACATTTATCGTATCTTTGCTTGCTTGCGGATGGCCAAATAACAAAGACTATAAATGGAAAGATACACGCAGACTTATGGAATATGGGCTGGAACATTACCATTATCAGAAGGTGGAGAAAAAAGTGGAGAAAATTCCGGTTCGTATATTGGAAGCAAGAGATGAGAGACAGCCATTTCTCCATAATTCTGTTCTTTTAGCAGAAGCGACAGAATCCAGAGATTTTAAAATCCTGCTTAAGCAAGGCGAAGAAGTAGAAGTTAAGATTGTAAAAGAGAAGAAGCTTTACGCACCTGTAAGACGGGGCCAGAAGGTGGGAACGGTGCGGTATCGGTTAAACGGGGAGACGATTCACAGCACGGATTTGATTGCTTCGGAGTCTATTCAAAAGAGAGATCTTGGATGGTGTTTTGAGATTTTGATGAAGAAGATCTGTTTTTGAATCGGAAGGATTGTGGTCTGATACTGAGCGGCATTACATAGGGAAATCAAATTGACGCTTTTGAAAATGTATGATAGAGTAAGAATATAGTTTAGGACAGTGATTATTCAATCGTATATCAAAGGGATTCGGACACTGGCATTTCGCCAAAAAATCCAGCTTATATAACAATTTCATATTGACAAATCAGAACAAGTGTACTAGTATATGAACAGGGCGAACGTTAGTTCGCATATTAGAAGGAGAAGACTTATGGCAAGTAATGAAAATAAGAAAAAAGCGTTAGACGCAGCGATTGCGAAATTAGAAAAAAATTATGGAAAGGGAACAGTAATGAAGCTTGGAGATCCGGCGGCGCAAGTAGCGGTGGAGACGGTTCCGACAGGTTCCTTAAGCCTTGACATTGCTCTGGGAATGGGCGGAGTGCCAAAGGGACGAATTGTGGAAATCTATGGACCGGAATCCAGTGGTAAGACAACGGTTGCACTGCACATGATCTCAGAGGTACAGAAAAGAGGCGGTATTGCAGGATTTATCGATGCAGAACATGCGCTTGATCCGGTATACGCTAAAAATATAGGTGTTGACATTGATGAACTGTATATCTCTCAGCCGGACAGTGGAGATCAGGCACTTGAGATTGCAGAGACTATGGTGCGTTCCGGTGCTATGGACATCATTGTTATTGACTCTGTTGCGGCACTGGTACCGCGTCAGGAGATAGAAGGTGATATGGGAGATTCTCATGTGGGATTGCAGGCGCGTCTGATGTCTCAGGCACTGCGTAAACTGACTCCGGTTATCAGCAAGTCTAATTGTGTTGTTATTTTCATTAATCAGCTCCGTGAAAAAGTGGGAGTGATGTTCGGTAATCCAGAGACCACAACGGGAGGACGTGCGCTGAAATTCTATGCCTCCATTCGTATGGATGTAAGAAGAATTGAGACCTTGAAACAGAGCGGAGAGATGATCGGTAACAGAACACGCGTAAAAATTGTGAAGAATAAGATTGCACCGCCGTTTAAAGAGGCAGAGTTTGATATCATGTTTGGAAAAGGAATTTCCAAAGAGGGAGACATTCTGGATCTGGCTGTAAATCTCGGACTGGTGAGCAAAAGCGGTTCATGGTTTGCATATAATGGCGATAAGATCGGACAGGGACGCGAGAATGCAAAAAATTATTTGACAGAGAATCCTGCGATCATGGAAGAACTGGATGCGAAGATTCGTAAACACTATGCTTTTGAAGGGGCAGAAGCATCAGAAGAAGAGGAAGAATAGATGGTCGTCACTAAGATAGAAGCGGTGGCAAAAAATAAATATAAAGTATATCTCGATGAACGGTTCGCTTTTGTATTATACAAAGGCGAACTGTCTCGTTATCGTGTTACAGTTAATGAAGAACTGTCTGTTGAGATGTATGAAAAGATTCGCCGGGAAGTCATCCTGAAAAGAGGGAAACTTCGCGCGCTGCATTTACTGAATGTTATGGGGCGGACAGAAGAACAGCTTCGGCAGAAGTTAAGGCTTGGCAGCTATCCGGAAGATATTATAGATATGGTGATGGATTATGTGAAATCCTTCGGATATATCAACGATCAGGAATATGCCAGAAATTTTATAGAAAACCGCAAGGATAAGAAAAGCCGAAGGGAAATTTATGCGTCTCTTTGTCAGAAGGGAGTAAAGAGCGAGGATATTGATGCTGCCTTTCAGGAATGCTATGAAGAGCATGATGCAAGAGAAGCTATTTGTACACTTCTGCGTAAAAAAGGGTATGATCCCGAGAATGCAGACCGGGCGGAAACTCAGAAAATATTAGGGTTTTTAGTAAGAAAAGGTTTCCGATATGAGGACATCCGTCAAGTAATACAAGTTTCTGATTGGAATGCTTGACATCTTTGTTAAAACAGTATAAAATTTAAGTGTTGTATTTGTACAATGAAAATTAAATAAGGAGGTGCTCCTGTGCCGATAGGAATAGTAATTGCTGTAGCAGCAGTGCTTGTAGTGGTGACGGCAGTGATCAGTCATTTTCTTACAGTGTCAAATCTGAAGAAAAATGCAGATTGTAAGATCGGAAATGCGGAAACAAAAGCGCGTGAGATCATTGATGATGCAGTAAAAACGGCTGAGGCAAAGAAGAAGGAGTCTCTCTTGGAAATTAAAGAAGAGTCGATCAAGAACAAGAATGAACTTGAAAAAGAGACAAAGGAACGCAGAGCAGAGTTACAAAGATACGAGAAACGTGTTCTTTCCAAGGAAGAGGCTTTGGACAAAAAGTCCGACGCTATTGAGAAGCGTGAAGCAGGATTTGCAGCAAAAGAAGAACAGCTTAAGCAGCGCGAAGCGAAAGTGGAAGAGTTGAGTAAGCAGCGAGTGCAGGAACTAGAAAGAATCTCAGGACTTACCTCCGAACAAGCAAAAGAATATTTGTTGAAAACTGTTGAAGAAGATGTAAAACATGATACTGCCAAAATGGTAAAAGAACTGGAAGCGCAGGCAAAGGAAGAAGCTGATAAAAAAGCGAAAGAATATGTTGTTACTGCAATTCAGCGTTGTGCCGCTGACCATGTTGCAGAGACTACAATTTCAGTTGTGCAGCTTCCAAGTGATGAAATGAAAGGCAGAATTATTGGTAGAGAAGGACGTAATATCCGTACATTGGAGACGATGACAGGTGTGGAACTTATTATTGACGACACACCGGAAGCGGTTGTATTGTCCGGCTTTGATCCGATAAGAAGAGAAGTCGCAAGAATTGCGCTTGAAAAACTGATTGTCGATGGTCGTATCCATCCGGCAAGAATCGAAGAGATGGTAGAAAAAGCGCAAAAAGAAGTAGAGACAATGATTCGTGAAGAAGGCGAGGCGGCAGCGTTAGAAGTTGGTGTTCATGGTATTCATCCAGAGCTTATCAAACTGCTCGGAAGAATGAAATTCAGAACCAGTTATGGGCAGAATGCATTAAAGCATTCCATGGAAGTTTCCCAGCTTGCCGGACTTCTTGCCGGTGAGATCGGTCTGGATGTGCGTGTGGCAAAAAGAGCCGGTCTTTTACACGATATTGGAAAATCTATTGATCATGATGTGGAAGGCTCCCACATTCAGATTGGTGTCGATCTTTGTAGAAAATATAAAGAGTCTGCTGTGGTTATCAATGCAGTGGAAGCGCATCATGGCGACGTAGAGCCAGAAACTCTTATTGCATGCGTTGTGCAGGCGGCAGATACGATCTCCGCTGCAAGACCGGGTGCGAGAAGAGAAACATTGGAAACATATACAAACAGGTTAAAACAATTAGAAGATATCACCAACCAATTTAAAGGTGTTGATAAATCTTTTGCAATTCAAGCAGGTAGAGAGATTCGTGTAATGGTAGTTCCGGAGCAGGTATCTGATGCAGATATGGTATTGATGGCTAGAGATATAGCGAAACAGATTGAGTTTGAGCTGGAATATCCTGGACAGATCAAAGTCAACGTGATTCGTGAATCGCGAGTGACCGATTATGCCAAGTAGAAGATAAATGTAGGGAGGTGTCGCGCTGATATAAAGTGTGGCACCTCCCTTTCTCAATTTCCGGAATTCTTTTGAAATCTCATAAGGTAAATAAAAAATGCAAAATATATAAATGAATAAAAAAGGAAGGTAAGACAATATGTGTGAGGAAATCAGGCGTGTAAAAAGAGAATTGATGTATAAAGGAACCGTTTTGGAGGTTTATAAAGATTCCATGGAATTTGCAAATGGAAATCACGAAGAGTGGGACTTTATTAAACATAATGGAGCAGCGGCAGTAGTTCCGGTGCTGGATGACGGACGTATTCTGATGGTATCCCAATTTCGAAATGCGCTGGACCGGAAGACATTGGAGATTCCGGCAGGCAAGCTCGACGATCCGGAGGAAAAAGGAATTCTTTGTGCGGCGCGAGAATTGGAAGAAGAAACCGGTTATAAGTCAGAACAGCTGGAATGGCTGATCAATATACGGACAACCGTTGCGCTCTGCAATGAGAAGATTGAAGTATATGTTGCGAGAAATCTGAAGGCGGGTACACAGAATCTGGACGAAAATGAATATGTAAATGTAAAAGCATATACGGTAGATGAATTGAAAGAGAAGATTTTTTCCGGAGAGATTGAAGATTCAAAAACCATTGCTTCTGTACTCGCTTATGAAGCTCGTTATTTAAAATAGTCATATATGAAGAGCCTATACATATAATAGAGTATCTGAATGCAAGGAGGAAGCGCATGAAGGTACAGGAAATCAAAAAATATTTTGTTCTGTTTTATATGTTTGGCTTTTTGGCGGGGATATTAAGCGCCAATTTTATCGCCGGTGAATATCTGGCAGATCTGGGAATCTTTCATGAATTTTTCATGGAACAATATATGCAGACGCCCATTGATAACAGTGAATATTTCTGGTATCTGCTGCGCCTTCGTATAACACCGCTTGTGATTTTGGGGCTGGCGGGATGTACAAAATTTCGCAAGGCGGCAGTTCTGTTATTTTTGATGTGGACGGGCCTGTTAAGCGGTCTGATTCTGACTGTGGCAGTCATGCAGAGGGGATTCGGAGGAATCCTTCTTTGCCTCGTTGGTGTTCTGCCGCAGCTTCCGCTCTATACGGCAGGGTATCTGATCTTATTGTGGTTTCTGTTCTGCTATCCAAAGAGAACGTGGAGTGCGGTAAAAACAATCTGCTTTTTCTTGTTTATGGCAGTGGGGCTTATTCTGGAGTGTACGGTGAATCCTGTTTTAATGAGAATGTTTTTATCATCCATTTAAGAAAAGAAGCTGCAGCACTAGTAGTTGTACTAGGTTCGTGTGCAGCTTCTTTTTCTTGTGGAATTATCTTCGTAAAGTGGAAGACTGAAGATAATAATGCAAATAAAAAAGGCAAAAGAAGAAAATACTAAGCTGGCTGATCAGAAGTCCCCATAAATATCCGTTGATGCCGATTTTTGGAATGAAGAGGAGAACGCCGGCAATTCGGATTACGAGACTGATGGCATTAATGAAAAAGGAAAGATTTGTCTTGCCGATTCCATTTAGAATGCTGAGTAACGTATTGTTCGTGTATAAAAAAGGACACATCCATGCCAGTGTGACAATAAAATCTCCGGCTGACGGACTGTGGAAAAGAAATTTACCGATCCACTGTCCGAAAAGTAAGAGCCCTGCACAGCATATGCTGCCAAGACTGATGCAGGAAAAAAAGACTTTGCGGATCAGAGAAGACAGTTGACTGCGCTCGTCCATGGCCTGAATTTCCGCAACTGTGGGAAGAAGCATAGTGGAGACGGAATTTGTAATAGCGGAAGGAAAGAGAATGCATGGGAGAGCCATTCCGGTCAAAACTCCGTATGTGCTTAAAGAAGCTTTGACGCTCATTCCGTAGAGTTGCAGCTTTATGGGAATAGAGACTGCTTCAATGCTCTGCAAAATATTCAGCATGACACGGCTTCCGGTAAGTGGAAGTGATAGACCGGTAAGACTTCCGGCGTGCTTTTTGAATGCGCTTGTGAAAGCGCGCGGCGTAAAGGTTAATTCATCTTCATGTGACAGGAGATTTAAACAGTAGAGAGAAGAGCATATTTCACCGGCAATCAGCCCGGAGACTGCGACAGCGATTCCAAAAGGGTGCCCTTGTGCGCAGCTGATCGTATATAAGAGCCAGACGGAACCAATTCGTGTAATCTGCTCGATCAGTTGTGAGACGGATGGGATCTTCGTCTTCTTCATTCCGAGATAGTAACCGCAGATGGAGCTGTGCAAAGCGGAAAAAGGAAACACATAGGATAGAATCATAAGAAGTTTTTCGCATCGGGGCTCGTGAAGAGCAGATACAGCAAGAAAGCCGGCGTATCGTTGAATAAGAAGCATGGCAATGATAGAAAGAGCTTCTGTGATCAAAAGGGCAGTTAGAAGAAGTTCGGCTGCTTTGTGTTTCTCGTTCTTGGCGATATAATAAGCGGTACTTCTTGAAAGCGCCAATTCAATACCGGCAGATGTAAGAGAAAATCCCATGGCGTAGATTGGGAAAATCAATTGGTAAATGCCAACTCCCTCTTCTCCGAATGTATGGCTTAAGAAAATTCGATAAAAAAACCCCATAAACCGAGTGGCAAATCCGGTTAATGTTAAAATGATCGTGCCCTTAATGAGGACTTGTTTTCGTGACATAGAATCCTCCTTAGAGATATTATTTTAAATATATTCCGGTACAGTGCTTGACAGAACGAAAGATGGATGGTATTCTACAGAAGTAAAATCCTAGTAATTTACTGGGAATTATAAAGAGGGTGATAAGATGAAACTTTCCACAAAAGGAAGATACGGTCTTAGAGCAATCATTGATTTGGCGAGATACAGTGAAGAGGAACCGGTATCGATCAGCAGTATTGCCGCCAGACAAGATATTTCTGAGCGGTATCTGGAACAACTGGTAGCGCTTCTTAAGAAAGCAGGGCTTGTGAAAAGTATCCGCGGAGCTTCCGGTGGCTATGTGCTGAACAAGAAGGCGGAAGAAATCTCGGTAGGTGATGTTTTGAGGGCTCTGGAAGGAAGCTTAGAACCGGTGAAATGTGCAGCCTTTTATTCGGAAGACGGCTGTATTTCAGCGGACAGTTGTGTTACGAAATATGTATGGAAAAAAATCAATGAAAGTATTAATGAAACGGTAAATAAAATCATGCTGGATGAATTGGTGGGGGAAAGCAAGAAGCTGAATCCCGCAGGAGGATTTGATGCATCTGCATGTGGAAGCGTATAATAGAAGAAAATGGAGGAATTGTGATGGATAAATTTTTATATTTAGACAATGCGGCAACGACAAAGACCGCGCCGGAAGTGTTAGAAGCAATGCTCCCGTATTTTACAGAGAAGTTCGGGAACCCATCCAGCGTTTATACATTTGCAGCGGGAAATAAAGAAGTGGTTGATGTTCAGAGAGACCGGATCGCTGCGACATTGGGAGCGAAAAGTAATGAGATCTACTTCACGGCAGGCGGTTCAGAAGCAGATAACTGGGCGCTGAAGGCAACGGCAGAAGCGTATCGTGATAAGGGAAACCACATTATTACAACGAAGATCGAGCATCATGCAATTTTGCACACCGCACAGTATCTGGAGAAGAACGGATATGAGGTGACTTATCTGGATGTTGATGAAGATGGAAAGGTGCGGCTTGAAGATTTGAAAAAGGCAATCCGACCGGAGACAATTTTAATCTCTGTTATGTTTGCCAATAATGAAATCGGAACGATTGAGCCGATCAAAGAGATTGGACAAATTGCGCATGAACATGGAATTTTATTCCACACAGATGCCGTTCAGGCATACGGGCAGCTCCCGATCAATGTGGATGAGTGTCATATCGACATGCTCAGCGCAAGCGGACACAAGTTAAATGGTCCAAAGGGAATCGGATTCCTGTATATTAGAAAAGGTGTCAAAATTCGTTCCTTTATTCACGGGGGAGCGCAGGAGAGAAAAAGAAGAGCAGGTACGGAGAATGTGCCGGGTATTGTAGGAATTGGAACCGCAGCAAAGAGAGCGGCAGATACAAGAGAAGAGAGAACGGCCAGCGAGGTGGAAGTAAGAGATTATCTGATTGACCGTGTTCTCAAGGAGATTCCGTACAGCAGACTTAACGGTCACCGTACGGACAGACTTCCTAATAATGCGAATTTCAGTTTCCGGTTTATTGAGGGAGAATCCCTTCTTATTATGCTGGATGGAAAGGGAATCTGTGCCTCCAGTGGATCAGCGTGCACATCGGGTTCTCTTGATCCGTCTCATGTACTGCTGGCAATCGGACTTCCGCATGAAATCGCGCATGGTTCTTTGCGGTTGACAATCAATGAAGAGATTACAAAAGAAGATATTGATTATGTGGTTGAGAATTTGAAAGCAATCATCGAGAGACTTCGTAACATGTCTCCGCTATATGAAGATTTTATAAAAAAACAAAAATAGAAAAACAGTAGAAAGAACAGGAGAGAGATTATGTATACAGAAAAGGTAATGGATCATTTTGAGCATCCGAGAAATGTAGGAGAAATTGAAAATGCCAGTGGTGTTGGAACTGTTGGAAATGCGAAATGTGGGGATATTATGAGAATTTATCTGGACATTGATGAAAACCAGATCATCCGTGATGTAAAGTTTAAAACATTTGGCTGTGGCGCGGCCGTTGCAACAAGCAGTATGGCAACAGAGCTTGTGAAAGGCAAAAATATTAAAGAGGCAATGCAGGTGACAAACAAAGCTGTTATGGAAGCACTTGACGGTCTTCCGCCGGTAAAGGTGCACTGTTCTCTGCTTGCGGAAGAAGCAATTCATGCAGCGCTTTGGGATTACGCAGAGAAAAATGGTATTCAGATCGAAGGACTGGAAAAGCCAAAGTCTGATATTCATGAGGATGAAGAAGAGGAAGAAGAATATTAAATAATGAAAGAAAAGAGATAGTCTGATGGAGAAGAAAAAGGTAGTAGTAGGAATGTCAGGCGGTGTTGATTCTTCGGTAGCAGCATGGCTTCTAAAAGAGGCGGGATATGATGTCATCGGAGTGACCATGCAGATCTGGCAGGAAGAAGAGGAATTGGTGCAGGAAGAAAATGGAGGATGCTGTGGCTTGAGTGCGGTAGAAGATGCCAGAAGAGTAGCGGCGTCTCTTGATATTCCTTATTATGTCATGAATTTTAAACAGGAATTTAAGACACAGGTTATCGATTATTTTATCAGAGAGTACCAGGAAGGAAGAACACCGAACCCATGTATCGCGTGTAATCGATATGTAAAATGGGAATCACTTCTGAAACGCAGTATGCAGATTGGCGCAGATTATATAGCAACAGGTCATTATGCCAGAATTGACCAGCTGCCCAATGGAAGATATTCCCTTCGAACCTCTGCTACAGGTGCAAAGGATCAGACGTATGCGCTTTATAATCTGACACAGGAACAACTGCGGCGGACGATCATGCCGGTGGGGGCTTATACAAAAGAAGAGATTCGGGCAATGGCAGAAAAGCTGGGACTTTTAGTGGCAGACAAGCCGGACAGTCAGGATATCTGTTTTATTCCGGACGGCGATTATGCTTCCTATATAGAGGAAAATACGAATCAGCCGGTATTGCCGGGCAATTTTGTGACAACAGATGGAACGGTAGTTGGAAAACATAAAGGAATTGTCCATTATACAGTGGGACAAAGAAAAGGACTTGGGCTTTCGCTTGGGCATCCGGTGTTCGTCCTTGAGATCCGGCCGGAGACCAATGAGGTAGTTGTAGGAAGCCATGAAGAATCGCTAAGTCGTTATGTGAGAGCGGATCATGTCAACTATATGGCAATTGAAGATCTTGACAAGCCAATGAGGGCGTGGGCAAAGATTCGCTATAATCACAAAGGAGCATGGTGTACAGTGGAGAAAACAGGAGAGGATGAGATTTTGTGCGTGTTTGATGAACCGCAAAGAGCGATCACTCCCGGACAGGCTGTAGTGCTGTATGAAGATGAATACGTACTTTTAGGTGGAACGATCAAAGGAGATAAATAATATGAGAGCAGATGTGCATATGCATTCTAACTTTTCCCATGATTCGGAATTTACGCCGGAACAGATGATCTTGGGCGCGTTAGAGAAAGGTCTTGAGATGATCTGTTTTACAGACCATTATGACAAGGATGATATGGAGTGGGGAGAAGAAAGCATTTTCGAACCGGAAAAATATTTTGAGACACTTAGACCATTACAGGAAAAGTATCAGGACAAAATTGATGTGCGGATTGGTGTGGAACTAGGGCTTCAACCGCATCTGGGAGGATATTACCGTGAATTTATAAAGAAATATCCCTTTGATTTTGTGATTGGATCCGTACATGTCATCGAATCCACAGACCCGGCTGCCGGTAAGCTGTTCATTGGAAGATCCGATGAAGAGGGATACCGCGTTGCTATGGAAGAAACGTTGACCGATATACGGGAATTTGACGGCTTCGATGTACTTGGGCATTTGGATTATGTGGTGCGCTATGGAAAACATAGAGAGCAGGATTATAATTATAAGAAATATGCAGATATTATTGATGAGATCCTTCGGACACTGATCGAAAAAGGAAAGGGACTGGAACTTAATACAGCCGGATTGAAATACGGGCTTCCTTTTGCGCATCCCCATGCAGATGTATTAAAGCGTTACCGGGAACTGGGAGGAGAGATTATAACAATCGGAGCTGACGGCCACAGACCGGAGCATATTGCCTACGATTTTTCGAAGGTCAGAGACATTTTAGAGGACTGTGGTTTTAAGTATTATACAGAATTTAAAGAGAGAAAGCCGTATTTTTGTCAACTTCTATAAAAATAGGAAAAGGCACTTGAATTTTTGTATGAGATTTAGTACAATAATCCCAGTTGATGATTCTTTAACAATGTTAGAGAATTCACAATATAAGGACTGCGAAGTCAGTTAAAACAAACTTTAGGAGGAATTAATCATGGCAGTAAAAGTAGCGATTAATGGATTTGGACGTATTGGACGTCTTGCATTCAGACAGATGTTTGGAGCAGAGGGATATGAGGTAGTTGCAATTAACGACTTAACATCTCCAAAAATGCTTGCACACTTATTAAAGTATGACTCTTCTCAGGGAAGATATGCTCTGTGTGACAAAGTAGAAGCAACAGAGGATTCTATCATTGTTGATGGAAAAGAAATCAAGATTTATGCAAAGGCTAACGCTGAAGAGCTTCCATGGGGAGAAATCGGTGTTGACGTTGTTCTTGAGTGTACAGGTTTCTACACATCTAAAGAGAAAGCTTCTGCTCATATCAAAGCAGGTGCTAGAAAAGTTGTTATTTCTGCTCCGGCAGGAAACGATCTTCCAACAATCGTTTACAATGTTAACCATACAGAATTAAAGCCAGAAGATACAGTTATTTCTGCTGCTTCTTGTACAACAAACTGCTTAGCACCTATGGCTAAAGCACTGAACGATCTTGCAGCAATCAAATCTGGAATTATGTGCACAATCCACGCTTACACAGGAGATCAGATGACTCTTGACGGACCACAGAGAAAAGGTGACTTAAGAAGATCTCGTGCAGCAGCAGTAAATATCGTGCCAAACAGCACAGGTGCTGCAAAAGCAATCGGACTTGTTATTCCAGAACTGAACGGAAAATTAATCGGAGCTGCTCAGCGTGTTCCAACTCCAACAGGATCTACAACAATCTTAACAGCAGTTGTTGACGGAACTGTTACAGTTGATGAAGTAAATGCAGCTATGAAAGCAGCAGCTACAGAATCTTTCGGATACAATACAGATGAAATCGTATCTAGCGACATCGTTGGTATGAGATATGGTTCTTTATTCGATGCTACACAGACAATGGTTCTTCCATTAGACAACGGAACAACAGAGGTTCAGGTTGTATCTTGGTACGACAATGAGAACTCTTACACAAGCCAGATGGTAAGAACAATTAAATACTTCGCTGAGTTAGCATAGAACATTTAGTGTGGTAAGACTCACAAAGGGTCCGGTCTATTTGGACCGGACTCTTTTATATTTTAGGAGGATAACAATATGCTTAATAAGAAATCTGTTGACGATATCAATGTAAAGGGTAAAAAAGTTCTTGTAAGATGTGACTTCAACGTTCCGCTTATCGATGGAAAGATTACAGATGAAAATCGTCTCGTTGCAGCCCTTCCAACAATTAAGAAATTAATCGCTGATGGTGGAAAAGTGATTCTTTGCTCTCATCTTGGAAAGCCGAAGGGAGAACCAAAGCCGGAGTTGTCACTTGCACCAGTAGCTGTACGTCTGTCTGAGCTTCTTGGACAGGAAGTGAAATTTGCAGCAGACCCGGAAGTGGTTGGAGCAAATGCAAAAGCAGCAGTAGAAGCTATGAATGACGGAGATGTGATTCTTCTTGAAAATACACGTTACAGAGCAGAAGAGACAAAAAATGGAGAGGCTTTCAGCAAAGAGCTTGCTTCTCTTTGTGATGTATTTGTAAATGATGCATTTGGTACTGCTCACCGTGCACACTGCTCTAACGTAGGTGTTACAGAGTTTGTAGACACTGCAGTAGTTGGATACTTAATGCAGAAAGAGATTGATTTCCTTGGAAATGCGGTAAATAATCCAGAGAGACCATTTGTTGCAATCCTTGGCGGAGCGAAGGTTTCCAGTAAAATCTCTGTGATTGAGAATCTTCTCGACAAAGTAGATACACTTATTATCGGTGGCGGAATGTCCTATACATTCTCTAAAGCACTTGGCGGAACAATCGGAAAATCTCTTTGTGAAGACGATTATCTTCAGTACGCTCTTGATATGCTGAAAAAAGCAGAAGACAAAGGTGTGAAATTACTTCTTCCTGTAGATAATGTAATCGGAGATGATTTCTCCAATGATGCAAATACACAGGTTGTAAAGCGTGGAGAGATTCCGGACGGCTGGGAAGGTATGGATATCGGACCAGAGACTGAGAAGATTTTCTGTGAAGCAGTAGCAGATGCTAAAACTGTTGTATGGAACGGACCAATGGGATGTTTTGAGATGCCAACATTTGCTCACGGTACAGAAGCAGTAGCAAAAGCGCTGGCTGAGACAGATGCAACAACGATCATCGGCGGTGGTGATTCAGCTGCGGCAGTAAATCAGCTTGGTTATGGAGATAAAATGACTCATATTTCAACAGGCGGAGGAGCTTCTCTTGAATTCTTAGAGGGTAAAGAGCTTCCGGGTGTTGCGGCAGCAAACGATAAATAGAGAACTTGATGAGGCTTTATCGAGTTTAGTAAGGTGAAGTCACCATGAAAAGGAGAATAGATAACATGGCAAGAAGAAAAATTGTAGCAGGCAACTGGAAAATGAACAAAACTCCAAGTGAGGCAGTTGCTTTAGTTGAAGAATTAAAACCATTAGTGGCAAGTGAAGAAGTAGACGTTGTATTTTGTGTACCTGCAATCGATATTATTCCGGTTGTAGAAGCATGTAAAGGTACAAATATTCAGGTTGGCGCTGAGAATATGTATTTTGAAGAGAGCGGAGCTTACACAGGAGAGATTTCTCCGGCTATGCTGACAGATGCTGGCGTAAAATATGTAGTTCTTGGACATTCTGAGAGAAGAGAATATTTTGCAGAGACAAATGAGACAGTAAATAAGAAAATGCTGAAAGCTTTTGAACACGGTATTACACCGATCATGTGCTGTGGAGAGACTCTGGAGCAGAGAGAACAGGGCGTGACAATGGATTTCATTCGTCAGCAGGTAAAAGTAGGTTTCCTGAATGTGACAGCTGATCAGGCAAAAGAAGCAGTGATTGCTTATGAGCCAATCTGGGCAATCGGAACAGGTAAGACAGCTACCACAGAACAGGCTGAGGAAGTATGTGCAGGTATTCGTGCTTGCATCGCTGAGATTTATGATGAAGCTACAGCAGAAGCAATCCGTATTCAGTATGGCGGATCTGTCAATGCAGGAAATGCCGCAGAGTTATTTGCACAGGCAGACATCGACGGCGGACTTGTAGGCGGAGCTTCTTTGAAAGCAGACTTTGGTAAGATCGTAAACTACAAATAAAATAAATGCTCAGTCGTAGGGGGCAGCATATGCTCCCTACGATTTTTGGGTTGCAATGCAGAAAGGTTTCTTGATATGAAATACGCGGAAATTAAAATTCAGACAGAAGGTTCCGCTGAAGATTCCAGATTGGAAACTTATATTCTGGATACTCCTTCTGACAAAGATTTAAAAGTTCAGAAACGGCCAATGATCGTAATCTGTCCCGGAGGAGCTTATGAAAAGACAAGCTTTCGAGAAGGGGAACCATTGGCTTTGCATTTCTTAAATCAGGGATATCACGCATGTGTGCTTCGCTATTCGGTCGCTCCGCATCGATTTCCAACACAGTTGTTGGAACTGGGAACGGCGATTCGTACGATCCACGAGCATGCCGATGAATGGAAGGTTGACGAAGAGCTTATCTTTGTCCATGGCGCTTCGGCAGGAGGCCATCTGGCTGCAAGTTACGGAGCTTTCTGGAATCAGGAGTTTATGAGTTCCGGGTTACAGACAACCGAGGATGTATTAAAGGTGAAAGGATTGTTGTTAAGTTATCCGGTAATCACATCTGACCCAGAGTATGCCCATATGGGAAGCTTTAAAAATCTTCTCGGAGATGGATTTGCGAAGAACAGAGCACAGATGTCTTTGGAATATCAAGTTACAGAAGCAATGCCGCCTTGTTTTATCTGGCATACTGCTGCCGATGCGACAGTGCCGGTGGAAAATTCCCTTCTTATGGCGATGGCGCTTCAAAAAGCAAAAGTTCCGGTAGAGCTTCACATATTTCCGGAAGGAGAACATGGATTAAGCCGCGCAGATTCGCTGGTGGAGCGAATAGATGGAAGTGGGATACAAAAAGAATGTTCACAATGGCTCGACCTTGCAGATTCATGGGTTCGCAGACAATGCGATGTTCGAGAATAGAGGTTGAAGAGGTGTAAAAAGGAGAAGAGCAATATGAGTAAAAAACCAACAGTATTGATGATTTTAGATGGATATGGATTAAATGAGAATGCTACCGGTAATGCAGTTGCAAAAGGCAAAACACCGGTTATGGATAAATTGATGGCAGAATGTCCTTTTGTGAAAGGAAATGCAAGTGGAATGGCAGTAGGACTTCCGGATGGACAGATGGGAAACTCTGAGGTTGGTCATCTGAATATGGGCGCAGGCCGAATTGTATATCAGGATCTTACAAAGATCACAAAGTCAATTCAAGACGGTGATTTCTTCGAAAATAAAGCTCTGTTGGCAGCTTGTGCAAATGCGAAGGAACATAACAGCGCGCTTCACATGTTCGGTCTTGTGTCTGATGGAGGCGTTCACAGCCATAACACACACATTTACGGACTTCTGGAACTGGCTAAGAAACAGGGACTTGAGAAAGTATATGTACATTGCTTCTTAGATGGACGTGATACACCACCGGCATCAGGAAAAGAATATGTAGAAGAACTGGAAGCTAAAATGCAGGAAATTGGTGTAGGTGAAGTTGCATCTGTGATGGGTCGTTATTATGCAATGGATCGTGACAACCGCTGGGACCGTGTTGAAAAGGCTTACCGGGCGCTCGTATTCGGAGAGGGAGAGAAAGCGGTAAGCGGACCTTCAGGCATTCAGGCTTCTTACGATCAGGATGTTACAGATGAATTTGTACTTCCGACTGTTGTTGAAAAAGATGGCGCACCGGTTGCGACAATCAAAGAAAATGATTCTGTAATCTTCTTTAATTTCCGCCCGGACCGTGCAAGAGAAATCACAAGAACTTTCTGTGATGACATGTTTGACGGATTTGACAGAGGAGAGAGAATCAAAACAACATTTGTATGTTTTACAGAATATGATGTGACAATTGAAAATAAGCAGGTTGCTTTTGTAAAAGAAGAGATTACAAACACATTTGGAGAATTTCTTGCAAAGAATGGCAAAAAACAGGCGCGTATTGCTGAGACAGAGAAATATGCACATGTAACATTTTTCTTCAATGGTGGAGTGGAAGAACCAAATGAAGGGGAAGACCGTATCCTTGTAAAATCTCCGAAAGTTGCAACTTATGACCTGAAACCGGAGATGAGCGCATATGAAGTGTGTGACAAACTGGTTGATGCGATTAAATCTGAAACTTATGATGTGATCATTATCAACTTTGCAAATCCAGATATGGTTGGTCATACCGGCGTTGAAAACGCAGCAATCAAAGCAATTGAAGCTGTAGACGAATGCGTTGGAAAAACGGTAGAGGCAATCAAAGAAGTCAATGGTCAGATGTTCATCTGTGCAGATCACGGCAATGCAGAACAGCTGATCGATGGCGAAACAGGAGAGCCATTTACAGCACATACAACCAATCCGGTACCATTTATCCTGGTAAACGCAGATCCGGCCTACAAATTAAGAGAAGGCGGATGTCTTGCCGACATCGCACCGACACTTATCGAATTGATGGGTATGAAGCAGCCAAAAGAAATGACAGGCAAGAGCTTGCTTGTTAAATAATAAACGGGGGACGTAGCAAAGTTTAACTTTGCTACGTCCCCTGTTAAAAAGGTGACAATATGACTAAGTATGACATTTTCTTTTTTGATTTGGATGGTACGATTACGGATTCTTCTGTTGGAATCACGAATTCTGTTATGTACGCCCTTAAGAAATTTGGGATTGTGGAAGAGGATCGTACAAAGCTGTATCAATTTATCGGACCTCCGCTTACGGATTCTTTTCAAAGATATTATGGTTTTTCAGAAGAGGAGTCATGGCAAGCTGTAGAATATTACAGAGAATATTACCGGGAAAAGGGAATCTATGAAAATCGGGTGTATGAGGGTCTGGAAGAGACTGTAAAGAAGCTAAAGGAAGCAGGTAAACGGCTTGTGGTGGCGACTTCGAAGCCGGAGCCATTTGCCAGAATAATTATGGATTATTTTCATTTGACGCCGTATTTCGATTATATTGCCGGTATGGAGCTTGACGGAGGGAGAAATACGAAGGCGGAAGTGATTGCCTATGCAATTGAATGTTGTGAAATAGAAGACCGGTCACGTGTTTTGATGATAGGAGACCGGAAGCATGATATAGAAGGCGCCAGAGCAGAAGGTATTTCGTCTCTTGGAGTGCTCTATGGGTTCGGAAACCGGGAGGAATTGGAGGCGGCGGGGGCGGACTATATTGTCGGACTGCCGGGAGAAATATTAAAATATGCGTAATGAATAAGCGTGAAAGAAAGCGTCCTGAAGACAAATGGTATTGTTTTCAGGACGCTTTTTTAAGAATACATAATTCTTTGATCTTTTATTATTTTGTGACTGCTTTTTCCAGATTTTTATTTGCAGTAGACAACATCAGCTTGATACGGTTTAGCTGATTTACTTCACTTGCACCCGGGTCAAAGTCGATAGCTACAATGTTGGATTGCGGATAACGTCTGCGAAGCTCTTTGATGACTCCCTTTCCAACGACGTGGTTTGGAAGGCAGGCAAATGGCTGTGTACATACGATGTTCGGAGCATCACTGTGTATAAGCTCCAGCATTTCTCCGGTCAGGAACCATCCCTCACCGGTCTGATTTCCAAGAGAAACGATCTCGGAAGCCATTTCTCCAAGCTTCTGGATACGAGCCGGAGGAGCAAAGTGTGAGCTTGCGGCAAAGGCATTTGTAGCAGGTTTGCGAAGCCATTCAAGAAAATGGATGCCCAGATTTGCAATTCGTGCTTTGGACTTCTTAAATCCCAGTTTTTCTACTTTGAAGTTCTGGTTGTAGAAGCAATAGAGCAGGAAGTCCAGAAGATCCGGAACAACTGCTTCAGCTCCTTCGGATTCCAGAAGCTCCACAAGGTAGTTGTTGGCGGCAGGAAGGAACTTTACAAGAATTTCTCCTACCACACCGACTCTTGGCTTTTTCACATCCAGCAATTCAATATGATTGTCAAAATCTTCAATAATTTCTCTGCACAGTCGGTTAAAACGACGTCTGGACGGATAACCGTGGGAAACGAAGTCCTGACAGACCTTTTTCCATTTCTCATGCATGGCGTTGACAGAACCCGGTACAGCCTCGTATGGCCGCAGACGATAGACACATTTCATGAAAATATCTCCGAATACAACGGCATACATAGCGCGTACAGCAAGTGGCGCGGTCAATTGAAAGCCTGGATGCTTTTCCAGTCCGCTTAAGTTCAAAGAGATGACCGGAATCTGTGAATATCCGGCTTTTTTCAATGCTCGTCGGATAAAACCGATATAGTTCGAAGCACGACATCCTCCGCCGGTCTGGGTGATGATAACGGCAAGCTTATCCGTATCGTATTTTCCGGAAAGGATAGCATCCATGATTTGTCCGACAACCATAAGAGACGGATAGCAGGCGTCATTATTTACATATTTCAGCCCCACATCTACGGCCTGTTTATTATCATTTGGCAGAATCTCCAGATGATATCCACAGGAACGGATTGCCGGCTGTAGGATGTCAAAATGAATAGGCGACATCTGCGGGCAGAGAATGGTATAATCTTTTCTCATCTCCGGTGTAAATAACACTTTTTCTATGGAAGCCGGACGGATCGTGCGCGCTTCTTTTCTCTGTTCTCTTACGCGGATTGCTGCGAGGAGAGAACGTACACGGATTCTGGCGGCGCCCAGGTTATTCACTTCGTCTATTTTCAGAGACGTGTAAATCTTATCAGAGTGGTTCAGAATCTCAGCCACCTGATCAGTTGTGACTGCATCCAGCCCGCAGCCAAAAGAATTGAGCTGGATGAGGTCAAGATTTTCGGTTGTTTTCACATAGTTTGCGGCAGCATAGAGACGAGAATGATACATCCACTGATCCATTACATTTAACGGACGCTCAACAGGGTGCAGATGGGAAATAGAGTCCTCCGTCAACACCGCAATATTGTACGAGTTAATAAGCTCCGGAATTCCGTGATTTACTTCCGGGTCGATGTGGTAAGGACGCCCGGCGAGAACAATTCCGCGGTTTCCTGTTTCGTTTAAAAATTGAATCGTTTCTTCACCTTTTTGGCGAATATCATTTCGACAAGCTGCAAGTTCGATCCATGCAGTATGTACTGCGGATTTTATTTCCTCCGAAGAAATGGAAAATTTCTCGGATAATTCTTCGATCATCCGGTATGCGATGGTTTCCTCGCTTTTAAGTGAGAGAAACGGGTGCATGAAATCGACGTCACCATGTACGATTGTATCAATGTTGTTCTTGATATTTTCCGGGTAGGAAGTTACGATCGGACAATTGTAGTGGTTATTCGCGTCTGCAAATTCGTTTCGCTCAAAAGGAATACTCGGGTAAAAGATATGTTTTACTCCTTGGTTGATCAGCCATTGTACATGTCCGTGAGCAAGCTTTGCAGGGTAACACTCGGATTCGCTTGGAATGGATTCAATGCCCAGTTCGTATATCTTTCTGGTGGAGGCAGGAGATAAAAGCACGGAAAAATCAAGCGCGTCAAAAAAAGTAAACCAGAATGGATAGTTTTCATACATATTAAGGACGCGTGGAATACCGATAACTCCCCGTTTTGCCTCGTCTTCTTTTTTCGGTTGATAACCAAAGTAACGTTTTAATTTATAGTCAAATAAGTTTGGAAGCTTGTTTTCGGATTTTGCTTTTCCAAGTCCTTTTTCGCAGCGGTTTCCGGTAATAAACTTACGTCCTCCGCTGAAATGGTTGATCGTAAGTCTGCAATTATTTGTACAGCCACGACATTTTGTCATCGTTGTAGAATATTCTAATGCCTCAATATCTTCAATGGAGAGCATGGTAGTACCTTTGCAGCCGGCATAGCGTTCCCGGGCAATGAGAGCAGCGCCGAAGGCACCCATGATTCCGGCGATATCCGGGCGGATTGCCTCGCAGTCTGCGATTTTTTCAAAGCTTCGAAGGACGGCATTGTTGTAGAACGTACCGCCTTGAACAACGATGTGGTTGCCAAGTTCTGAGGCATCGGATACCTTAATCACCTTGAAGAGTGCGTTTTTAATGACAGAGTAAGCAAGACCGGCAGAAATGTCCGAGACTTCCGCCCCTTCTTTCTGTGCCTGTTTTACTTTGGAGTTCATAAATACCGTGCATCGTGTACCAAGATCAATTGGATTGTGGGCGAACAGCGCCTCGTGCGCAAAATCTTCCACAGAGTAATTCAGTGATTTGGCAAATGTTTCAATGAAAGAGCCGCATCCGGAAGAGCAGGCTTCATTGAGCTGTACACTGTCTACAGTATGATTTTTGATCTTGATGCATTTCATATCCTGACCGCCGATATCTAAAATGCAGTCGACGTCAGGCTCGAAAAATGAAGCGGCGTAATAATGCGATACGGTTTCCACTTCTCCTTCATCCAGAAGAAGAGCTGCTTTGATAAGCGCTTCACCATAACCGGTAGAGCAGGAATGTACGATTTCTACCCCTTCCGGGAGCTGACGGTAAATGTCTTTGATCGCATGGATGGTTGTTCCGAGAGGATCGCCGTCATTGTTGTGATAGAACGAGTACAGAAGAGTACCGTCTTCGCCGACAAGAGCAGCCTTTGTTGTGGTACTTCCTGCATCAATGCCAAGGAATACCTTTCCGTGATAAGTTGACAGATCCTTGACAGGAACCTGATGCTTATCGTGACGTTCTTTGAACGTGTAGTATTCAGCCTCAGAAGCAAAAAGAGGTTCCATACGCTCAACTTCAAAATCCATTTTAATCTTATTTTCCAATCGGTTTTGCATTTCCTGAAGAGAAACGCGAAGATCCTTCTTAGAATTTAAGGCAGATCCGATGGCGGCAAATAAATGGGAGTGAGTTGGTGCAACCGTGTGCTCATCATCCAGTTTTAATGTTCGGATGAAAGCTTCTTTTAATTCCGAAAGAAAATGAAGTGGTCCACCTAAGAATGCGACATGTCCACGGATCGGTTTTCCGCAGGCAAGACCGCTGATCGTCTGGTTGACCACTGCTTGAAAAATGGATGCTGCCAAGTCTTCTTTGGAAGCACCTTCATTGATAAGAGGCTGTATATCGGATTTGGCAAATACACCGCATCTTGCTGCGATGGAATAAAGTGCGTGATAATTTTTGGCATATTCATTCAGACCGGAAGCATCTGTCTGGAGAAGAGAAGCCATCTGATCAATGAATGATCCGGTTCCGCCTGCGCAGACACCATTCATACGCTGTTCTACGTTTCCGCCTTCGAAATATATAATCTTGGCATCTTCACCGCCAAGCTCAATTGCAACATCTGTCTGAGGTGCATAGTCCTGAAGTGCTGTAGATACAGCAATGACTTCCTGTACAAACGGAACCTCCAAATGTTTTGCTAGTGTAAGACCGCCGGAACCAGTGATCACCGGTGAGGCATAAATCGGTCCAAGATTATAGATTGCCCGTCCGATAAGGTCTGATAATGTTTCTTGAATATTGGCATAATGTCTCTCATAATCGGAGAAAACAAGGTCATTTGTATCGTCTAAAATAGCGATTTTTACAGTTGTGGAGCCAATATCAATTCCAAGGGTATATAGTTCTTTTTGAGTCATGTTGCGTACTCCTTATCTAAAAAAGGTATGTGTTACTACCTATTAAAATGTATATGATTTCATAACCAGTAACATTATACGACAAAAATTTTATATGTCAATCAGAAAATGTTATAGAAATGTTAAAATGCTATGAAAATTTTCTGCCAGAATTGACAAATATAATGTGAAACGGTAGAATGATTACTATGCCAAATAATAATAAATATAAGGAGTGGACAGAAAAGCTTTATGAATTGGTTGAATAAATTAGAACGAAAATTTGGACGGTATGCGATACCGAATCTTATGATTTATATTGTTGCTCTCTATGTGACAGGATACGTGTTAAATATGATCAATCCGTCTTTTTATATGGAATATTTGAGCTTAAATGCACAGGCAATCCTGCACGGACAGGTGTGGCGAATCCTGACATTTATTATTCAGCCGCCATCCGGCAATTTGATCTGGCTGTTTTTTGCAGTGATGTTATACTATTTTATCGGAAAACAGTTAGAGATGGCATGGGGAACTTTTCGCTTTAATGTATACTTCTTTGCGGGGGTTATCTTCCACGTGATCGCGGCAATCGCAGCTTATCTGATTTTTGGAGTGAACCTTCCACTTGGCACAAACTATTTGAATTTGTCACTTTTTCTTGTGTATGCGGCGTTGTATCCGGATGCACAGTTTTATGTGTATTTCATTCTGCCGATCAAAGCAAAATGGTTGGCATGGCTTGATGGCATTTTGTTTCTGTATACAATTGTGCAGGCGTTCCTTCCAAGCTATGGCGGCAATCCTTATTACGGAGCTTATTACAGGGCGAATGCTCTGGCCGCAGCGGTGTCTCTGCTGAATTTCCTGATCTTTTTCTTAAGCTCCAGAAATGTGAAGCCGTATACACCTAAGCAGATGAAGCGTAAAATGGATTTCCAGAAAAATGTGAAACATGCTCAGAGAACTGAAAATCATTACGCCGGCGGCGCGAAACACCGCTGTGCAGTCTGTGGACGGACAGAACTCGATGATCCGAATCTGGAATTTCGGTATTGCTCGAAATGTAATGGTAACTATGAGTATTGTCAGGATCACTTATTTACACATATTCATGTGAAATAACGTGTCAAACTGAACGAAAATGAAATGAAATTATGGAAAGAAAAAAGAGAGGGTTAACAAAATATGAAAAAAACAAAAATTGTATGTACGATGGGACCAAGAACAAATGATCCAGATGTTATGAGATGTTTGATTCAAAATGGTATGGACATTGCAAGATTCAATTTTTCACACGGAGATCATGAAGAGCAGAAAATGCGTATGGATATGATCAAGCAGATCCGTGATGAGGAAAAAGTTCCGGTTGCAATTTTGTTAGATACAAAGGGACCGGAGATTCGTACCGGTGTCTTAGAGGGCGGAAAAAAGGTTACATTGGAAGAAGGGAACAGCTTTGTATTGTCTACTGCAGATGTGGTTGGAAATGCACAGAAGGTTTCTATTACATACCGTGGGCTTATTGATGATGTTCAGATCGGAAGTACGATTCTTATTGATGACGGATTGATTGAATTAAAGGTTACAGGAAAAAATGGAGAGGACATTGTATGTAAAGTTGTAAACGGCGGTGAGCTGGGAGAGAAGAAGGGCGTTAATGTACCGAATGTTCCGGTAAGACTTCCGGCGATCACAGAGAAAGACAGAGACGATATCCGTTTTGGAGTAGAGCAGGGTGTAGATTTTATTGCAGCTTCTTTCGTGCGTAACGCAGAATGTATTTTAGAGATCAAAGCGCTGTTAAGAGAACTGAAAGCGCCATATATTCCGATTATTGCCAAGATTGAAAATGCAGAAGGAATCCAGAATATTGATGAAATTATCCGCTGTGCAGATGGAATCATGATAGCGCGTGGAGATTTGGGTGTTGAGATTCCAGCAGAAGAGGTGCCATATCTTCAGAAAATGCTGATTCAGAAATGTAACGATAATTTCAAACCGGTTATTACGGCAACGCAGATGCTGGATTCTATGATCCGCAATCCACGTCCGACCAGAGCAGAAGTTACAGATGTTGCCAATGCGGTATATGACGGAACAGATGCTGTCATGTTGTCCGGAGAAACAGCAAATGGAAAATATCCGGTAGAAGCGCTTCAGATGATGGTACATATCGTAGAAAATACAGAGGAGCATCTGGATTATGAGATGATTTTGAGAAAATCCGAGGAATATCGCAAAAAGAGCACATCCAGTGCGCTTGGATTTGCGACAGTATCAACTGCAATGAGCCTGAATGCAAAATGCATCATTGCACCGTCTATGTCCGGAGCAACTGCGAGAGTGGTATCAAAGTTCAAGCCGAAAACAGAGATTATCGGAGTAAGCCCTAATGGCGCATCACTTAGAAGAATGCAGATTTACTGGGGAGTACGTCCTATGAAATCAATTGAAGTACATACGACAGAAGATATCTGCAGCAGTGCGATCGATCTTGTGACTGCAAAGCAGGTAGTAGAAACCGGAGATGTTGTGATCTTAACAGCCGGTATCCCTTCACCTACAGCGGTAGGAATGTCCAAGGGTGTAAGTAATATGATGAGAATCGCAGTAGTAGATTAAAGAAAATGGGTTGTGCATGAAAATGCATGACCCATTTTTGATAGGGATATCTTATAATTTTTATTGACAGATGAGAACACATGGATTAAAGTGTTCCTATAGAGAACTACTAAAGAAAGATGGTGAAGAAATGGAGAGCAGTGTTTTCGCAGAGCGATTAATGGAATTCGGTCTTACAAGGCAGGAAGCTGCTATTTATGAATGTCTGTTAAGAGAAGGAAAGACAACAGGCTATGAAGTAGCTAAATTGATTGGTATTTCCAGATCAAATGCTTACAATTCACTGGCAAGCATGACCGAAAAAGGGGCTTCCTATCTGGTGGAAGAAGGTACTACAAGAAAATACGTGCCGGTTTCGTTAGATGAATTTTGCAAAAACCGCGTAAGACGGATGGAAGAAAATAAAAAATGGTTGTGTGATCATATGCCTGCGGTGAAGGATCGTGTGGAAGGATATATTACGATTGAAGGCGCGGCAAATATATTAGATAAAATGCGCAATCTGATTGACGGAGCAAAAGAGAGGGTGTATGTTTCCTGTACAAGAAATTATCTGCTTCTTTTGATAAAAGAATTGGAAAGCCTGATTCAGAGAAGAAAGAAAGTTGTGATCATTACAGATCAGCCGGTCAATTTTGACGGCGCGAAAGTATATATAGGAAATCCACGCGGAACCGCAGTGGGCTTGATTGTTGATTCCAACCGTGTGCTTGCAGGAGAATATGGAGAAGGAAGTATGAATACCTGCCTGTATTCCGGACAAAAAAACTTTGTGAATCTGTATAAGACAGCTCTTTCCAATGAAATTAAATTACTTGCAATGAAAAAGGAGAATGAGGACGCATGAAAAAAGAGACATTTGTGACAAAAGACCAGCTGGACGAAATTATAAAGACATATCCGACCCCTTTCTATCTGTATGATGAAAGAGGAATCCGAAGAAATATGAAGGCGTTAAAAGATGCTTTTTCATGGAATGAAGGTTACAAAGAGTATTTTGCAGTAAAAGCAACACCGAATCCATTTCTTATTAACATCCTGAAAGAATATGGCTGTGGCTGTGACTGTTCTTCCTATACAGAGTTAATGTTGTCGGAAGCGGTTGATGTGACCGGACAGGATATTATGTTCTCCTCGAATGACACACCGCCGGAAGAGTTTGTCTACGCAGATAAACTGGGCGCGATCATCAATCTGGATGATATTACTCATATTGATGTATTGGAGCAGGCAATCGGTCATATCCCGGAAACAATCAGCTGTCGTTTTAATCCGGGAGGATTATTTAAGATCAGTAATGATATTATGGACAACCCGGGGGATTCCAAATACGGAATGACAAAGGATCAGCTCTTTGAAGCATTTAAAATATTAAAGAGCAAAGGCGCAAAAGAATTTGGCATTCACGCATTTCTTGCAAGTAATACGGTTACTAATGAGTATTATCCGATGCTTGCTAAAATCTTATTTGAGCTCGCTGTACAGCTTCAGAAAGAAACAGGAGCACATATTAAATTCATCAATCTGTCCGGCGGTATCGGCATCCCTTATACACCGGATCAGGAACCAAATGACATCCGTGTCATCGGTGAGGGCGTAAGAAGGGTGTATGAAGAGGTGCTGAAGCCTGCAAAAATGGATGACATTGCCATTTATACAGAGCTGGGACGTTTTATGATGGGCGCCTATGGATGTCTGGTGACAAAAGCGATTCATGAAAAGCACACGTACAAAGAGTATATTGGCGTAGATGCCTGTGCAGTTAATCTGATGCGTCCTGCCATGTACGGCGCGTACCATCATATTACCGTAATGGGCAAAGAAAAAAGAGCCTGTGACCACAAATACGATGTGGTAGGTTCTCTATGTGAAAATAACGATAAGTTTGCTATTGACCGTATGCTTCCGAAAATTGACAAAGGAGATCTTCTCGTCATCCATGATACGGGAGCACATGGATTCTCTATGGGATATAATTATAACGGCAAGTTAAAATCTGCAGAGCTTTTACTTAAAGAAGATGGAAGTGTACAGATGATTCGAAGAGCGGAGAAACCGGCAGATTATTTCGCAACATTTGACTGTTTTGATATTGGAAGTAAGTTAATAGATTAAAACGGAAAAGTGTTGTAAAATTTCCCTAAATAGGTTATTATACCAGTATAATGCATTGGTTAAAGTGACCAAAAGGAGGAAATGATATGAAAAGAATGAAAAAACGTATGCTGGCATTAGCGGCAGTATTGGTATTGGCGGTATCTATGCTGACAGGATGTGGCGGAATGACTGAGGAAGATGCCAAAGAATATGTAAAAGCGACATTAGATGCAAGTTACAAGGCAGATTTTGACGCATATATGAAAGTGACAGATTCCAGTAAAGAAGAAGTGCAGAAGCTTTACGATGATAATATTGAAAATATCGTTACAAGTAGCGGCTTGCAGGACATGGGAATTACCAGTGAGCTTGAAGAAAAATATCGTGAGCTTTACAAGAATATGCTTTCAAAAGCCAAATATACAGTTGGAGATGCAAAAGAGACAGACGGTGGATTTGAAGTTGTTGTCAAAGTTGAACCTTTTGCGTTTATGGAAGGTGTAGAGGGTGAGCTTACAGAAGCAATTCAGAATGAACTTCTGGCAGGTGACGGAAGTGTTCCGAGTGAGGACGAAATCAATCAGATGCTGCTTAATAAAATGTACGAATTGTTAGCAGCACGCGCAGAAGATCCACAGTATGGGGCAGAAGAAGAATTGAAGGTAACCGTTGAGGAAAAGGATAATGTATATAGTATTTCCGAGGAAGACCTTACAAAGATTGACAGCCGTTTATTTGCATTATAATCAAAGGGTTGTTTTAAATCTGGTTTAAAGATGTGTTTTTTGAAAAAAACTATTGTAATTTCAAAAAAAGTATGATAACATAAATTTCGGCTTGAGAAAGCCGAAATGAGCGGATGTGGCGGAATGGCAGACGCACAAGACTCAAAATCTTGCGGGGGCGACCTCGTGTGGGTTCAAGTCCCACCATCCGCAGTTAGAGCGAAGACACCAAATATCGCAATTTGCGATATTTGGTGTCTTTTTCTTTTTGAAAAAAGGTTTTATAAATTGTACTTAAAAAAATACATGACATTTTTTTAACAAACAGTTGTTAAAAGGTTAACAATATGATAATATATACAAAATACTTGTTAAAAATATAACGAAAAGGAGAGAAAACATATGAGCAGCAAGATTACGATCATTGGAGCCGGAAGTGTAGGATCAACGATCGCATACACATTATCCGGGCAGGATATCGCATCAGAACTGGTATTGATCGATATCAACAAAGAAAAAGTAAAAGGTGAGGTCATGGATATTGAACAGGGTACTTGTTTCAGAGATCCGATCTCTATCGTTGCAGGAGATTATAAGGATGCCAAAGATTCAGATATCGTTATTATTACTTCTGGAATCGCCCGCAAACCAGGACAGACTAGAATTGAATTGACACAGACAAATGTAAACATCCTGAAAGAGATCACACCGGGGATCGTAAAAGCTGCACCGAATGCGCTTTACATTATTGTGAGCAATCCGGTTGACATCATGACTTATGTATTTACGAAGATTTCAGGACTTCCGGAAAATCAAATCATTGGTTCCGGAACAATTCTGGATTCTGCAAGACTTCGCTGTGGACTGTCTGAGCATTTCCAGGTTGCACAGAGAAACATTCATGCATATGTATACGGAGAGCATGGAGATACTTCTTTCGTTCCATGGTCAGCAGCACGTATCGCAGGCGTCAATGTAGATGACTACTATGAGATTGCAGAGAAATTTGGAAAGAAGATTGAAAAGCTTGATAAAGATGCAATGCTTACTTATGTACAGAAGTCAGGCGGTCAGGTAATCGCCAACAAGGGAGCAACCTTCTATGCGGTAACACGTGGCGTATGTCGTCTGTGTGGATTCCTGTTATCTGCATCTGAATCCGTAACAACTGTTTCTTCTATGATGCACGGAGAATACGGAATTGAAGATGTGTGTCTGAGCACTCTTGCATTAGTGGGACCAAATGGAATTCAGGGCAAGCTTGAAATGAAGCTGACTGATGAAGAGGTTGAGAAATTGAAAGCAAGTGCTGATGCATTAAAAGCAGTGATTGCACAGATTGAGTTATAAAAAGAAAGGGACGAAAGGATTATGAAATACAGCTATTATCCGGGATGCACTTTGAAAACAAAGGCAGTTGAGCTGGATGTATGTGCCAGAGCCTCAGCGGAAGCATTGGGATTTGAACTGGAAGAAATTGAAAACTGGCAGTGCTGTGGCGGTGTGTATCCCCTTGGCACTGATGAGATCGCGACAAAACTTTCTTCGGTTCGTGCGTTAAATGCGGCAAAAGAAAAAGGACAGGAGCTGGTTACAATTTGTTCTGCATGTCATCACGTGATCAAAAGAGTCAATGATGATATGAAAAATGTAGAGGATATTCGTTTTAAGGCGAATAACTATATGAAAAATGAATTGAAGGAACCTTACGCAGGGGAAACAACCGTGCTTCACTATCTGGAAGTTTTAAGAGACAAGGTTGGATTTGATGAGCTTAAGAAGAAAGTAGTAAATCCATTTACCGGAAAGAAAATAGGCGCATATTACGGATGTCTTCTTCTTCGCCCAAGCAAAATGCTTCAGTTCGATGATCCTGAGAATCCAAAGATCATGGAAGATTTTATCCGTGCCATCGGAGGAGAACCGGTAATCTATCCATATCGAAATGAATGCTGCGGTGGATATATTTCCCTGAAAGAGAAAGAAATGTCCGAGAATATGTGTAAAAAGATTACAGACAGTGCAGAAGGATTCGGCGCAGATATGATGATCACCGCCTGTCCGCTGTGCATGTACAATTTGAATAAGAACAAAGAGAAAGAAATTCCGGTATATTATTTCACAGAACTTCTTGCAGAAGCTCTTGGAGTACATCCGGGATGTAAAGAAAAGGAGGTACAGGCGTAATGGGTTCTGAAAAGAAACAGGTAGAGATGATCAAAGAAATCAGTGGCGTGAATCCATTAAAATGTATGAAATGTGGAAAATGTTCAGCCACATGTCCTTCTTTTGATGAAATGGATATTAAGCCGCATCAGTTCGTATCTTATGTGATCAACGAAGATATTGAAAGTCTTGTGAAATCAAAATCACTGTGGAAATGTCTTTCTTGCTTCGCATGTGTAGAGAGATGTCCTCGTGATGTAAAACCGGGAAAACTCATTGATGCCGCAAGACAGATCGTTGTCCGTGAAAAGGGACAGGATTATTTAAAAGCAGACGAGATTCCGGAGCTTTTGGATCCGGAGCTCCCGCAACAGTTATTAGTCAGTGCATTCAGAAGATATAGGAGGTGATCTAAGTGCAAAGGATAGGAGTATTTGTCTGCCACTGCGGAAGTAATATCGCAGCGACAGTTGACGTAGCAAAAGTAGCCGAAATGGCTTTGAAAGAACCTGGAGTTGTCCATGCCGAAGATTACCAGTATATGTGTTCTGAGGCAGGTCAGGCAAAAATCGCAGAAGCGATCAAAGAGAAACAATTGACCGGTATTGTCGTATGTTCCTGTTCTCCACGTATGCATGAGACAACATTCAGACAGGCGGCAGAACGCGCCGGATTAAATCCATACATGGTAGAAATTGCCAATATCCGCGAGCATTGTTCCTGGATTCATAAGGATATGGAAGAGGCGACTGAGAAAGCAGTAATCCTGATGAGAGCTGCAGTTGCAAAAGTGAATTTAGACGCACCGTTGAAGCCGGGTGAAAGCCGTGTGACAAAGAGAGCGCTTGTGATCGGCGGAGGTATTGCCGGTATCCAGACAGCGCTTGATATCGCAGATGCAGGATATGAAGTTGACATTGTAGAGAAGACACCGAGTATCGGAGGAAGAATGTCACAGCTTGACAAAACCTTCCCGACATTGGACTGTTCTGCTTGTATTCTGACACCGAAGATGGTAGAAGCGGCAGCCCATGATAAAATTAATATTTATACATACAGTGAAGTTGAGAAAGTCAGTGGCTTCGTAGGAGATTTTACCGTTGAGATTCGCAAGAAAGCAAGACATGTGGATATGGATAAATGTACCGGATGTGGATTGTGTCAGGAAAAATGTCCTTCTAAGAAGACACCAAATGAATTCAACAGAGGATTAAATACAAGAAGTGCCATCTATACACCATTTGCTCAGGCAATTCCAAATGTACCGGTTATCGACTGTGATAACTGTATCAAGTTTAAAACAGGTAAATGTGGAATCTGCGCAAAAGTATGTCAGGCAGGCGCAATTGACTATGAACAGCAAGATGAGATCGTAACAGAAAAGTACGGAGCAATCGTTGTGGCAACTGGATTTGATACGATCAAGCTTGATAAATATGATGAGTACGCTTACAACCAGAGTCCTGACGTTATCACTTCTTTGGAGTTGGAGCGTGTGATGAATGCTGCAGGTCCTACACACGGACATCTGGAACGCTTATCAGACGGAAAAGCTCCGAAAGAGATTGTATTTGTTCAGTGCGTAGGCAGCCGTTGTTCAGATGATCGCGGAAAACCGTATTGCTCAAAAATCTGTTGTATGTATACTGCAAAACACGCAATGTTGATCCGTGATAAATATCCGGATGTAAATGTAACCGTATTTTATATTGATGTTCGTACACCGGGTAAAAACTTTGATGAATTTTACAGAAGAGCGGTAGAACAGTACGGCGTTGATTATATCAAGGGACAGGTTGGAAAAGTGATTCCACAGCCGGACGGAAAGCTCCTTGTTCAGGCATCAGACCTTCTTGATAACAAACAGATCTTAAAAGAAGCGGATATGGTTGTTCTCGCAACAGCAATCGAACCAAATCCGGACGTAAGAAAGATCGCAACGATGCTGACAGCAAGTATCGATACAAATAATTTCCTTACAGAGGCACATGCAAAGCTTCGCCCGGTAGAATCACCAACCGCCGGTATTTTCCTGTCCGGTGTATGTCAGGGACCAAAGGATATTCCGGAGACCGTTGCACAGGCCGGCGCAGCAGCAGTAAAAGCGATCGGACTTCTGGCAAAGGATAAATTAATGACGAACCCATGTACAGCACATTCAGACGAACTTCTCTGTAACGGATGTTCTACTTGTGAGAATGTCTGTCCATATGGTGCGATTACTTATGAAGATAAGGAAGTAAATGATCACGGAATTCGTGAAGTACGACGGATCGCCGTTGTAAATAATGCACTGTGTCAGGGCTGTGGAGCATGTACAGTTGCATGTCCGTCAGGAGCAATGGACTTACAGGGATTCTCCAATAGACAGATTATCGCGGAGGTGGATGCAATATGTCAGTAGAAAAGAATGAATTTAAGCCAAAGATTGTAGCGTTCTGCTGTAACTGGTGCAGTTACGCAGGTGCTGACCTTGCAGGAAGCAGCCGCCTGTCTTATCCGGCAGACGTAAAGATTATTCGTGTACCATGTTCCTGTCGTGTCAATCCAATGTTTATCTTAAGAGCATTTGAAAAAGGCGCGGACGGCGTGATCTTATGTGGATGTCATCCGGGAGACTGTCACTACAGCACCGGAAACTACTACGCAAGAAGACGTATGACCTTATTATTCTCCATGCTGGATTATATCGGTGTAGAGAATGGACGTACCAGAGTGGAATGGGTATCTGCCGCAGAGGGTGTGAAATTTTCAGATACAATGAACAGTTTTGTAGAAAAGATCTACTCCCTTGGCGAGAATGTAAGATTGGGGGATTTAAGATGCAAGCAATAATTGATCGCGCAAAAGAATTGTTGGCAGATGGAACAGTAGCCAGAGTTCTTGGCTGGAAGGCCGGAGACTTGCCTTATAATCCAGAACCGGCTTACTTCGAGACAGAAGAATCTTTGAAGGATTTCGTGTATAACGGTTTCTGTGGAGCAAACTTAAGTAAATATATGATTGAAGCTTCCAAGCTGGAAGGAAAGACAATGGTCTTTTTAAAGCCATGTGATACCTATAGTTTTAATCAGCTGATCAAAGAGCATCGTGTAGACAGAGACAAAGCATACATCGTAGGTGTCGGCTGTAAAGGAAAGCTGGATATTGAGAAGATCCGTAAGATGGGAATTAAAGGAATCGAGCATATTGAAGGCGCCGAGATCACGGATGAAGCAGAGACACTGAAGATTCAGACGATCTATGGAGAGAAGACTTGTGATTACAAGGATGCAATGTTAGAGAGATGTCACGTATGTAAAGGCAAAGAGCATATGGTATACGACGAATTGATCGGTGAATCAAAGGATACCAAGGATGCAGACCGCTTTGATGAGGTGGCAAGAATTGAAGCGATGAGTCCTGAGGAGAAATTTGCATTTTTCCAGAAAGAACTTAGCAAATGTATTCGTTGTAATGCGTGCAGAAATGTATGCCCAGCATGCAGCTGCCGTAAATGTGTGTTTGACAGTAATAAATTTGACAGCTCACAGAAGGCAAATGCAGATTCTTTCGAAGAAAAGATGTTCCATATTATCCGCGCCTTCCATGTAGCAGGAAGATGTACGGACTGTGGAGAATGCAGCCGTGTATGTCCACAGGGAATCCCGCTTCACTTATTTAACCGTAAGTTTATCAAGGATATTGATGAATTATACGGAGAGTTCCAGGCAGGAGCTGATACAGATTCAAAAGCACCGCTCACCAACTATACATTTGATGACGCGGAACCAAGTATTGTAGGAAAGAGGGGATAATGTATGTATAAGATAGCAAAAGACAATCTGGCCGCATTATTCCAATTGATCGCGGACAAACAGGAATTATACCTTCCGGTAAAGAATGCCGGACAGACCAACTATGCTGCATGGACAGAAGAAGCAGAAGTTGATCTTGACACATTGAAGACCGTGAAATCTGCAAAAGACGCATTTTTTCCACAGAGTGAGAATCTGTATACGGTAAAAAAAGAAAATAAGAAATTAAAAATAGAGCCGGAGAAATTAAAAGAACAGAATTTTGTTGTGTTCGGCATGAAAGCATGTGACGTTCAGGGAGTTGAAGTGCTTGACAAAGTATTTCTTGCTGATCCTGTGGACAGCTTCTATGCGGCAAGACGCGAGCATGGCACGATCGTTGCAATGGCATGTCACGAGCCGGAAGAGACTTGCTTCTGTAAAGTATTCGGAATTGACGCGGCAGCTCCGGCAGCGGATGTTGCAACGTGGATGATCGGAGAAGACCTCTACTGGAAAGCCTTGACAGAAAAAGGAGAAAAGCTGACAGAAGCTGTGAAAGAACTCCTTGCCGAGGCAGAGGAACAGCCGGTAGAAGAGGAAAAAGAAGCAATTCATAAGATTGTAGAAAAACTTCCGTATATGAATCTTTCATTGGAAGGCTGGGGCGCAGATGCACTCTCTGAGAAATTTGATTCTCCAATCTGGGAAGAATTGTATAAGCCATGTCTGAAGTGCGGAACTTGTACGTTCGTATGTCCGACCTGTCAGTGCTACGACATTAAGGATTATGATACCGGACACGGGGTTTCCAGATACCGCTGCTGGGATTCCTGCATGTATTCTGATTTTACAATGATGGCGCACGGAAATAACCGTACGAGTCAGATGCAGAGATTCCGTCAGAGATTTATGCACAAGCTGGTTTATTATCCGGCAAATAATGACGGTATGTATTCTTGTGTAGGATGCGGACGCTGTGTAGAGAAATGTCCGTCGGCACTTAATATCGTTAAAGTAATAAAAGCGTTTGAAAAGCAGGGAGGAAATGACTAATGTGTGAATGTGATTGTCATAAAAATTATACATTGGATACTTTGATCCCACAGGTAGGTGTGATCACGGATATCCGCGAAGAGACACCGGATGTTAAGACTTTTCGCGTAAATGCTCCGGAGGGCGGAAAATTATTTGAACATATGCCGGGACAATGTGCAATGGTGTGCGCGCCTGGCGTCAGTGAAGGAATGTTTTCTATTACTTCTTCACCAACGAACAAAGAATATCAGGAATTCAGCATTAAAAAATGCGGAACATTGACGGATTATCTTCACAGTCTGGAAGTGGGAGACGAGATTACAGTTCGCGGTCCATACGGCAATTATTTCCCGGTAGAGACGGAATTAAAAGGAAAAAACCTCTTATTTATCGCCGGAGGAATCGGACTTGCGCCACTTCGTTCCGTTATCAATTATGTAATTGATAATCGTGAAAATTACGGAACAGTAGATATTGTATACGGTTCCCGTTCAGCGGATGATCTTGTTCAGTTAAAAGAAATACAGGAAGTATGGATGAAAACAGAAGGCATCAATGTACATCTTACAATAGACCGTGAACAGGAAGGATGGGACGGACATGTAGGATTTGTACCAAACTATGTGAAAGAGTTAGGGTTTGATACAGACCGTACCGCATTAGTATGTGGACCGCCGATCATGATCAAATTTGTGCTTGCAGGATTAAAAGAGCTTGGATTTACAACTCAGCAAGTGTATACAACGCTGGAACTTCGTATGAAGTGCGGAGTCGGAAAGTGCGGAAGATGTAACATCGGATCAAAATATGTATGTAAAGACGGTCCGGTATTCCGATTTGATGAAATCGACGAACTGCCAAATGAGTATTAGACAAGGAAAGGACAAAATAACATGGAAAAAATGGTAAATGTATATTTTAGCGGTAAAAGATACAGCGTTCCGGCAGACCTTACAATTATGACTGCAATGGAGTATGCCGGTTATACATGGAAGAGAGGATGTGGCTGCCGCCACGGATTCTGTGGAGCATGTGCAACCATTTACCGTATTAAAGGTGATAACGAACTAAAGACTTGTCTTGCCTGCCAGACACAAGTGCAGGAGGGAATGTATGTGGCAAGTATTCCATTCTTCCCGACAGATAAGAGAACTTACGATATTAACGAGATCAAACCGACCCAGCAGATTATGATGGAGCTGTATCCGGAGATTTACAGCTGTATCGGATGTAATGCCTGTACAAATGCCTGTACACAGGACCTCAACGTTATGCAGTATATTGCATATGCACAGAGAGGCGAATTTGAAAAGTGTGCGGAAGAATCCTTTGACTGTATCGGATGTGGCTGCTGTTCTACAAGATGTCCTGCGGGAATCTCTCATCAGCATGTAGGCGTTCTTGCAAGACGTTTGACCGGAAAATATATTGCGGCAGAGACAGAACATTTGAAGAATCGTGTGGAAGAAGTCAATGCAGGCGCATATGACGATCTGATTGAACAGATTATGCAGAAACCGATCACGGAGATGCAGGAACTTTACAACAACAGAGAGATCGAGAAATAAGGAGGGCGAAAGTATGTACACACCATACCCGGAAAACATGATGGAATCTATCAAAAAGGTAGAGGCTACAAGAAAAGAGCGTATGTCTACAGAACCTAGACGTCTGACAGCGGATGAAAAAGATGCTCTCCTGAAAGAGTTCCATCCAGATTATAATCCGAATGCTTTTGCAGAGATTAAAGTTGGACCAAACAAAGGACAGAAGGCACCAATTGAACTGGCAGAAGTTCTTCATTCTACCAGTCGTCTTGTAAATGAAAATGTAGATATCAATAAGATTGATTATGACGTAGATGTGCTTGTAATCGGCGGAGGCGGCGCAGGTTCTTCCTGTGCGCTGGAAGCACATCATGCAGGTGCTAATGTTATGATCGTTACAAAGCTTCGTATCGGTGATGCCAACACGATGATGGCAGAGGGCGGTATTCAGGCTGCAGATAAGGAAAATGACTCACCGGTTCAGCATTATCTGGACTGCTTCGGAGGCGGACATTTTGCTGCAAAACCGGAACTTGTGAAGCGTCTTGTTATGGAAGCGCCGGATGCCATTAAATGGCTGAATGAACTTGGAGTTATGTTTGACAAAGATGCTGATGGCCGTATGGTTACTACCCATGGCGGTGGAACTTCCAGAAAGAGAATGCATGCATGTAAAGACTATTCAGGTGCTGAGATCATGCGTACATTGAGAGACGAAGTGATCAACCGCAAGATTCCTGTAGTAGAATTTACTTCAGCAGTAGAGCTTCTGAAAGATGAAAAAGGACAGGTAGCCGGAGCAGTGCTTCTTAATATGGAGACAGGTGATTATTCTGTTGCAAAGGCAAAAACAGTCGTCATTGCAACTGGTGGAGCCGGAAGAATGCATTATCAGGGCTTCCCGACATCCAACCATTACGGAGCAACAGCAGACGGACTGGTGCTTGGCTACAGAGCCGGAGCGCCGCTCCTTTATCAGGATTCCATTCAGTATCATCCGACAGGAGTTGCATATCCGGTGCAGATGTTAGGTGCTCTTGTAACAGAGAAAGTTCGTTCTGTGGGAGCACAGCTTGTCAATGCAGAAGGTAAGGCATATATCCATCCGTTGGAGACGCGTGACGTCAATGCTTCCGGTGTTATCCGTGAATGTGCAGAAGGACGCGGCGTAGAGACACCGGACGGACAAAAAGGTGTATGGCTTGATACGCCGATGATTGAGATTCTTGGCGGTGAAGGCACGATTGAGAAGAGAATTCCTGCAATGTTCCGTATGTATATGAAATATGGCATTGATATGAGAAAGGTTCCGATTCTCATTTACCCAACTCTTCATTATCAGAACGGTGGTCTTGAGATTGATGGAGATGGATTTACAAAGACAATCCCGAATCTTCTTGCAGCCGGTGAAGCAGCCGGTGGAATCCACGGAAGAAACAGACTGATGGGTAACTCTCTTCTGGATGTGATCGTATTTGGACGAAATGCAGGAAAGAAAGCGGCAGCAAAAGCAAAAGAAGTAGAAATCGGAACTCCAAATCTTGATCATGTGAAAGCTTATGCAGAAGAATTGAAAGAAGGACACCTCGAAACAGGAGATGTTTCTCCACGTCTTCTTCCAAATTACGCACGTCACGAAAGATAGTCAACTGGACGGAAAGAAGGAATTGAGTCATGGGAATTGTTACATGGTTTCAGGAAAATATTTTATCCAATACACTGATGATCGTATTTTTAATTGCGGTCATCGGGTATCTGGTTGGAAGTATTAAAATATGCGGAATTGAGCTTGGTACAGCAGGAATTCTTCTTGTTGCATTAGTATTTGGGCATTTTGGGTTCGAGATTCCAGATCTGGTTCGAGAACTGGGGCTCATCTGCTTTGTTACATCTGTCGGTTTTATTGCCGGACCTAAGTTTTTCCGTAACTTTAAGTTGAATGCGACATCGTACATCCTATTAGGTGTGATTATTATCGCAGCCGGCGCCCTTACATGTGTAGGAGTGATTACGCTGCTTGGCGTGCCGGATGATATCAGTGTCGGTATGATGGCAGGTGCCTTGACAAGTACACCGGGACTGGCGGCTGCTCTTGATGCCACAGGTTCTGAAGCGGCATCTGTAGGATACGGAATTGCGTATCCGTTTGGCGTAGTAGGAGTTGTGCTTTTTGTTCAGCTGATTCCAAAGCTTTTGAAGACAGATATGGCTGCAGAGCGCGCTAAATTTGAAGCAGCAAGTAATGTGGGAGAGGAAGAATTTAAAAAGACGAAAAAAGAAGAATTATTCTATGCAGACAGTATGGGCTTCTTCCCATTTTCCCTTGCTATCATCCTTGGGATTGTGTTGGCAAAGATTCAGATCCCGCTTCCGGGAGGCGCCGTATTTTCGCTTGGAACTTCCGGCGGGCCATTGATAGCCGGTCTGATTCTCGGACATTTTGGCAAAATCGGAAAACTGAGTGTCAAAGTAGAAAAACATGTGTTAGAATGTCTTAGAGAGTTCGGTCTTGCGCTGTTCCTGATCGGGGCAGGTGTGCAGGCAGGAGCAGGTTTTGTGGAAATTCTGAAGGAACAGGGACTTCTGCTCTTCGTATATGGAGCGCTTATGACATTGATTCCAATGCTTTTAGGTTATGTTTTTGCATCGAAAGTATTGAAGCTGAGTCTCTTTAACACACTCGGTTCTATTTGCGGCGGTATGACAAGTACACCGGCGCTTGGCACATTGATTCGTGTAACCGAGACAGATGACGTTGCCTCTGCTTATGCGGCAACTTATCCGGTGGCGCTTGTATTCGTTGTACTGGCGTGCCAGTTCATAGGAATTTTCTTATAACGAGTGGTGCAAGTCGGAATCGTTATAATTCTCGAATTATTTATATAAAAATACAGGAGGTGCTTTACATATGCGTGAAATTGATGTACAGCAGATCACAGATGTTGTAGAAAAATTATGTATTGAAGCAAACCAGTTTCTTCCGGAAGATGTACAGTGTGCGATTAAAAACTGTCGTGGCTGTGAAGACTGGGAGATTGCCCAGGGGGTTCTGGACAATATTATTACCAATTTTGAGATTGCCAAAGAAGAGCAGGTTCCGATCTGTCAGGATACCGGTATGGCATGTGTATTTCTTGAGATCGGTCAGGATGTACATCTGACAGGTGGTAATCTTGCTGAAGCGGTGGATGAAGGTGTGCGCCGTGGATATGACAAAGGATATCTCAGAAAATCAGTAGTAGGCGACCCTGTGCGTCGCGGCAATACCGGAGACAATACACCGGCTATGCTTTACACAGAGATTGTGCCTGGTGAGGAAATTAAGATCACAGTAGGTCCAAAAGGATTCGGAAGTGAAAATATGAGCCAGATTCGTATGTTCAAGCCATCCGCAGGACTTCAGGGAATTAAAGACTTCATTTTAGAGGTTGTTGAGACCGCAGGACCAAACCCATGCCCACCAATGGTTGTTGGCGTTGGTATCGGAGGAACCTTCGACAAAGCAGCGCTTCTTGCGAAGAAAGCTCTGATGCGTCCGGTAGATTCCGAGAACCCGGATCCATTCTATGCAGATCTTGAAAAAGAGATGCTTGAGAAGGTAAATAAACTTGGAATCGGTCCACAGGGATTCGGCGGAAAGACAACTGCAATCGGTCTGAATATTGAGACGTTGCCAACACACATTGCAGGTATGCCATGTGCAGTTAATATTAACTGTCATGTAACACGTCATAAAACGGAGGTGATCTAAGATGGCAGCAAGACAGATTACATTACCATTGACTGAGGAACTTGCAAAAACTTTGCATGCAGGAGACAGCGTACTGGTGACAGGAACGATCTATACTTCCAGAGATGCCGGACATAAGAGAATGTGTGAGGCTCTTGCAAGAGGAGAAGAACTTCCTTTTGATCCGACTGATGCAACTATTTACTATGTAGGACCTACGCCTGCAAAGCCGGGAAAAGTGATTGGTTCTGCAGGACCGACTACAAGCGGACGTATGGATGCTTATGCGCCAACGATGATGTCTGTAGGCGCAAGAGGAATGATCGGTAAAGGAGCACGTCTTCCGGAAGTTGTAGATGCTATGAAGAAGTATTCCGGTGTTTACTTTGGTGCGATTGGCGGAGCAGGAGCGCTTCTTGCAAAATCAATCAAAGAAGCAGAGCTTATTGCATATGAAGACCTTGGCGCTGAGGCACTTCGCAAGCTTTATGTTGAAGATATGCCATTGGTTGTCATCATTGACAGTGAGGGGAATAACCTTTATGACCAGGGACGTGCGCAATATCTTGCAGAGCAGGAGAAATAAAAGGTTCCGCAATTAAGTGAAAATAAACATTAGACATGGAAACAGGGGATGGGATGACCAGCCCCTGTTTTACTTTGCCGCAGAGAAACGAAGAGCGGAATGTATCGAGCAAGATTGACATTTTGTTGACAATGAAATGAATACTCTGTATGATAGTAAAGAATAAAAAAGACTAAAATAAAGTGTGAAGAGGAAATTATGCAGATTACAAGAGAAGATATTTCATCTATTGATAAAAACCATATGCCAATTCCATGGCATTCTTTCGGAGAGAAAAATGATTCTACTCCGATCAAAGAAGCTTCTTTGAGTGAGAAATCTACAATTATAGGAAGAATTGGATTTATGCTGTTATCCTGCGGAACAGGAGCATGGCGTGTGAGAAGTTCTATGAATAAGATAGCAAGAGAGCTTGGTGTTACCTGTTCAGCGGATATCGGACTGGTGTCTATTGAATATACCTGTCTGGAAGGCGGAGAAAGCTATTCCCAGGTGCTGACACTGACAGGTACCGGTGTAAATACAGCAAAACTTGCAAGAATAGAACAGTTTGTTCTGGACTTTTCAGAAAAATACAGTCACTTATCTATTGAAGAGCTTCATAAGAAGCTGGATGAACAGGAGAAGATAAAATCAGGGTATAAACCTTTGACGTTAGGACTTGCTGCCGGATTCGCCTGCAGTGGATTTACTTTACTTTTGGGCGGCGGACCGATAGAGATGTTATGTGCTTTTTTTGGTGCGGGGATTGGTAATTATCTTCGTGTTCAATTGATTCACAGAAAGTATACACTTGCGTTACAGGTTGTAGCAGGTGTGGCGGCAGCCTGTCTTGGTTATACCGCATTACTTCGAATGTTGGAGCTTGTATTTGGTGTGTCTGCCAATCATGAAGCCGGATACATTTGTGCCATGCTGTTTATTATTCCGGGATTCCCATTTATTACAAGTGGAATCGACCTTGCCAAGCTGGATTTAAGGTCTGGAATCGAAAGATTTACATATGCGGCGTTAATCATTTTGACATCTACGCTGACCGGATGGATTCTGGCAGTCGCTCTCCAATTAAAGCCGGGAGATTTTCAGCCGCTTGGGTTAAGTGTTGGCATATTGGCATGCTTTCGATTTTTGGCAAGCTTCTGCGGCGTGTTCGGATTTTCTATTATGTTCAGCAGTTCTGTAAAAATGGCGTCCATGGCAGGAGTGATTGGCGCGATTGCAAATACATTAAGACTGGAGCTTATTGATCTGATCGGGATACCTCCGGCGGCGGCAGCCTTTACCTGTGCGTTTTTAGCAGGAATTCTGGCATCACTGTTAAAGCCATCTTACGGATATCCAAGAATTTCGATTACAGTCCCATCTATTGTAATCATGGTTCCGGGGATGTACTTGTATAAGGCGATTTACAATATGGGAACAGGCACTATTATGGATGCATCTCATTGGTTTACAGAGGCAGTGCTCATTATGGCAGCGCTTCCGCTGGGACTTATTTTTGCCAGAATATTTACAGATAAAGAATTCCGATATTCAATCTAGACAGAAAATATATATGAAATGATGGGAAGGCGTTGTTTGATACAATGCCTTCTTTTAATATTTTTTTACTTTTAAAACCTCTTGAATTGGTGTATAGTAATAAGATAGTAATAAAATGCATGGAGAAAAATCATGAGTGAAAAAATTGTATTGATAGATGGACATAGTATCTTGAACCGGGCGTTTTACGGGCTCCCTGATCTCACCAATGCAGAGGGGCTTCATACCAACGCAATCTATGGGTTCCTTACGATCATGTTCAAAATATTGGAAGAGGAAAAACCGGAATACCTGACAGTTGCCTTTGATGTACATGCTCCTACCTTTCGTCATGAAATGTATGATGCCTATAAGGGAACACGAAAACCTATGGCAGACGAGCTGCGTCAGCAGGTGCCTGTAATCAAGGAAGTTTTAGGCGCAATGGGAATTAAGACTATCGAACAGGCAGGACTGGAAGCGGACGATCTTCTTGGAACCATTTCCAGAAGAAGTGAAGAGCGGGGCATGGAAGTGTCTGTGATCTCCGGCGACCGGGATCTGTTGCAGCTTGCCACAGAACATGTGAAGATTCGTATTCCTAAGACGAGGCAGGGCAGAACGGAAGTAGAAGATTATTACAGCGAGGATGTAAAGAACCGTTATCAGGTGACACCTTTAGAGTTTATTGATTTAAAGGCGCTGATGGGGGATACTTCTGATAACATTCCGGGTGTGCCAAGTATCGGCGAAAAGACTGCTGCCAGGATCATTACAGAATATCATTCCATTGAAAATGCATATGCCCATGTAGAGGAATTGAAGCCGCCGCGGGCATCAAAGGCATTAAAAGAACACTGGGAGCTGGCGGTGATGAGTAAGACGCTGGCAACCATTGAAGTCCATGCTGACTTTGCTTATGATTTCGAAGAAGCGCGGCTTGGAAATATATATACCGAAGAAGCTTATGCTTATTTCCAGAGATTACAGTTTAAGAATCTGTTGTCAAAATTTGATGTAACAGCGCCGGCAAATTCCGTGGAGGATCATTTTCGAGTGATCGAAAGCAAAACGGAAGCGACGGAAATCTTCAGAAAGGCAGCGCAGGCTGACTGTGTCGGTGCGGCAATTTTTAAGGATCTGGAGAATGTGCTTCCGCTTTTTGTACAGGAAGCCGGTGTGGGTGGAATCGCACTTTCTTTTTCGCAGGAAGACATTCTATGTATCCGGTGCAACGCGGAACTCAGCGGTGAATGGCTGCTAAAAGAGTTGGAAATGATTGCGGAGAAGACGAATAGATTCGTTGTGTTTGATCTGAAGGCTCAGATGGAGTTCTTAAAGATCAAGAGAAAAGACAATTGTTTTGATGCTACCGTTGCCGCTTATCTACTTAATCCGTTGAAAAGCGATTATACTTATGAAGATGTAGCCAGAGAACAGTTGGACCTTATTTTGGAAGATAAGACAGATCTTACAACGAAGGCATGTTATGAAGCGTACACCGCATATGCTTCTTCCGCCAAATTAGAAAAGAGACTGAAAGAAGACGGACTGTGGAATCTGTTTGAAGAGATAGAGATGCCCCTTGTATTTACTCTTTATGACATGGAGAAAAACGGGGTGAAGGTAGAGGCAGAGGCGTTGAAGCTCTATGGCGATCAACTCGGAGATAAAATCGTAGAACTTGAAAAAGAGATTTATGAGGATGCCAATGAGACGTTTAATATCAACTCGCCAAAACAGCTTGGAGTAGTTCTGTTTGAGAATATGAAAATTCCGGGCGGAAGAAAGACGAAGACCGGTTACTCTACGGCTGCGGATGTGCTGGAAAAACTGGCACCGGAGTATCCGATCGTTGCGAAGATTCTGGAATACCGTCAGCTTACAAAATTAAAATCGACTTATGCGGACGGACTGGCAGGCTATATTCAGGAAGATGGAAGGATTCACGGGAAATTTAACCAGACCGTAACAGCTACCGGAAGAATCAGCAGTACCGAGCCGAATCTTCAGAATATTCCGGTTCGGGTAGAACTTGGAAGAATGATTCGTAAAGTCTTCGTTCCGGAAGAAGGGTATGTATTTGTGGATGCGGATTATTCACAGATCGAGCTTCGGGTACTGGCTCACTGTTCCGGTGATGAGCAGCTTATCAAGGCTTATCGGGAGGAGGCAGATATCCACAGGATTACAGCTTCTCAGGTTTTCCATGTGCCTTTTGATGAGGTGACTGATTTACAGAGAAGAAATGCAAAAGCAGTGAATTTTGGGATCGTCTATGGAATCAGTTCCTTCGGGCTTAGTCAGGACTTGAGTATAACGAGAAAAGAAGCGGCGAAATATATAGAAGATTATTTCCATACGTATCCGGGAATCAAAGCATTTCTCGATGACGCGGTAGCGCACGCCAAAGAGAACGGATATGTGAAGACCTTGTTTGGACGGAGACGTCCGGTGCCGGAGCTTGCTTCCAGCAATTTTGTGCAGCGCTCTTTTGGAGAAAGAGTTGCCATGAATGCTCCTATTCAGGGAACCGCGGCAGATATTATGAAAATCGCCATGATTGGTGTAAATAAACGGTTAAAGGAACAGAAGTTAAAATCAAGGCTTGTGCTTCAAGTTCATGATGAACTTTTAATTGAGGCATACCACGCTGAAATTGACACCGTAAAGGAGATTTTGCGTGAAGAGATGGAACAGGCGGCTTCGTTAGACGTACCGCTTGAGATAGATATGCACACTGGAAATAACTGGTATGAAGCAAAATAAGAGGTGAAAGATCATGAAAGTTATAGGATTAACCGGAGGCATTGGAGCCGGTAAGACACAGATTTTAAATTATTTAAATGATAAATACGGAGCTTCTATCTGTCAGGCAGACGAAGTGGCAAAAAAACTTCAGAAAAAAGGGGCTCCGGTATATGATGAGATCGTTGCACATTTTGGAGAAGAGATTCTGGATGAAAAGGGCGAGATCAACAGAAGTAAATTGGCAGATATCGTTTTTACGGATGAAAAAGAATTGAAGATATTAAACGGAATCGTTCATCCGGCGGTTAAAGAGGAAATCCGTAGAAAAATTGCCGCAGAAGAGCGTAAATGCACCAGTTTGTTCTTGATCGAGGCGGCGCTTCTCATAGAAGACAATTATGAAGAAATCTGTGATGAATTCTGGTATGTCTATGTGAAAAAAGATGTGCGCAAAAATCGTCTGACTTATGCGAGAGGGTATCAGCCGGAGAAAATTGATGAGATTATGGCAGCGCAGCTTCCGAAAGAAGAGTTTTTGAAAAATTGTGACCGAGTGATCGACAACAATGGAGTGTTTGTAGAAACGATGCTTCAGCTTGACAAGATCGTCCATGATCTGTAAGATATTCGAGGAAGAAAGATAGAGATACAAGGAGAACTACATGAGAATGTGCAGTATCGCCAGTGGAAGCAGCGGGAATTGTATTTACATAGGAAGTGACAATACCCATCTTCTCGTAGACACTGGAATCAGCAAAAAAAGAATTGAAGCAGGTCTTACACATCTGGATATTACCGGTGATGATCTGGACGGGATTTTGATCACCCATGAGCATATTGATCATATTCAGGGGCTTGGTGTATTCAGCAGAAAATATGAGGTTCCGGTTTATGCCACAAGCGGAACTATTCAGGGAATCAAATGTGCAAAATCATTAGGCAAGCTTCCTGAAGGGCTTCTTCACGAAGTGAAAGCAGATGAGACATTTCGACTGGGAGATTTGGATATCCATCCATTTCATATTTCCCACGATGCCAATGAACCTGCCGGATACCGGATTGAGCATGGGGAGAAAGCAGCGGCTGTGGCAACTGATCTTGGTACCTATGATGAATATATTGTTGAAAATCTGAAAAATTTAAATGGAATTGTATTGGAGGCTAACCATGACATCCATATGCTGGAAGTGGGACCTTACCCGTATCCATTGAAACGCAGGGTGATGGGAGACAGAGGGCATCTTTCCAATGAATTGTCAGGACGGCTTCTTTGTGATATACTACATGATGATCTGGGATGCGTAATGCTTGGCCATTTGAGTAAGGAAAATAATTATGCCCGTCTTGCATATGAAACAGTAAAGCTTGAGGTAACGATGGGAGATAATCCGTATTACGGGGAAGACCTGAAAATGATGGTGGCAGAAAGAGATCAAGTATCGGAGATTATCCGGTTATAAAAAGAAAGGATGACGGGGAACCATATGGGAAAAGTAGCAATTGTAACCGATAGTAATAGTGGAATCACCCAGAGTGAGGCGAAAGAGCTTGGTGTTTATGTGATACCAATGCCATTCTATATTAATGAAGAGCTGTTTTTTGAAGATATTACACTGACACAGGAAGAGTTTTATAAGAAGCTGGAAGAGGATGCCAATATTTCAACATCCATGCCTTCACCGGGGGATGTGATGGATCTTTGGGACAGACTGTTGGAAGAGTATGACGAAGTGGTACATATTCCTATGTCCAGCGGGCTGAGCAGTTTCTGCCACACATCCATGTCTCTTGCACAGGACTATGAAGGAAAAGTGTATGTGGTTGATAACCAGCGCATATCTGTCACACAGAGAAGATCTGTAGAGGTAGCTTTGAAAATGGCGGAAAAAGGCGTGTGTGCACAGGGGATTGTCAGTGCGCTTATGGATGATAAGATGGAATCCAGTATCTACATCACGGTAGATACTTTGAAATATTTGAAAAAAGGTGGACGAATCACACCTGCTGCGGCAGCACTTGGAACCGTATTGAACCTGAAGCCGGTTCTTCAGATTCAGGGTGAAAAACTGGATGCCTTTGCAAAAGTAAGAGGAATAAAAGCGGCAAAGAAGAAAATGTTGGAAGCAATTGATAAGGATCTGTCTTCTCGATTTGCCGGACAGAAAGTTAATATCGATATCGCTTATACATGCAGTGAAGAGGATGCGGCTGTGTGGGTCGATGAAGTGAAAGCAAAATTCCCGGAATATGTGGAAGATATGCATGTGGACAAGCTGTCTTTAAGTGTGTCCTGTCATATTGGAGCAGGTTCCGTTGCAATTACATGTACCAAGGTAACTGAAGCATAAGAGGAGAGATGTATTATGGATTATGCAAAAGAATCATTAAAACTTCATGAACAGTGGAAAGGTAAGATTGAGGTGGTAGAAACCGTTCCGGTGAAATCAAAAGAAGATTTAGCACTTGCGTATACACCGGGAGTGGCAGAACCTTGTCTTGCTATCCAGAAAGATGTAAATAAGAGTTATGAACTGACACGCCGTCACAACATGTGTCTCGTGGTGACAGACGGTTCCGCCGTATTGGGTCTTGGAAATATCGGACCGGAAGCGGGAATGCCTGTTATGGAAGGAAAATGTGTTCTCTTTAAAGCATTTGGCGGAGTAGATGCATTCCCGATGTGTATTAAGAGTCAGGATGTGGACACGATCGTTGAGACTATTTATCAGGTGTCAGGAAGCTTTGGCGGAGTAAACTTAGAAGATATTTCAGCGCCAAGATGCTTCGAGATTGAGAAACGTCTGAAGGAAAAATGTGATATTCCGATTTTCCATGATGACCAGCACGGAACTGCGATCATTACGTTAGCCGGACTTATGAATGCACTGAAAGTCACCGGGAAAGAATTGGATAAGGTTAAGATTGTTATGAACGGTGCAGGAGCAGCAGCGATTGCCATTGCGAAACTTCTGATTACAAGCGGCGCCAAAGATGTGACAATGTGTGACAGAGCCGGTGCTATCTATGAAGGAAGAGAAGCAGGAATGAACCCTGTGAAAGAAGAGATGGCGAAAATTACCAACTTGAGAAAAGAGCAGGGAAGCCTTGCGGATATTGTCAAAGGGGCAGATGTATTTATCGGCGTATCTGCACCGAAAGCGCTCACCGTTGACATGGTGAAGACAATGAACCAAGATGCCATTGTATTTGCCTGTGCCAACCCGACACCGGAGATATTCCCGGATGAGGCTAAAGCCGGCGGTGCGAAGGTAGTAGCAACCGGAAGAAGTGACTTCCCGAATCAGATCAATAATGTGTTGGCATTTCCGGGAATTTTCCGTGGAGCCTTTGATGTGCGTGCAAGAGATATCAATGATGAGATGAAGATTGCGGCGGCTAAGGCGCTTGCGGGACTGATCAGTGAAGAGGAGCTGAATGCAGATTATATCATTCCGGCAGCTTTTGATGAGAGAGTTGGCGGCACAGTTGCCAAGGCTGTAGCCGAGGCGGCAAGAAAGAGCGGAGTTGCAAGATTGTAATACAAAGACAATTGATTAGCGTTATAAAGCATAAAGAGAAGCAGGGCGAATGTCCTGCTTCTCTTATAGTATGAAATACGTGATTTTTATTTTGGCTGTTTCTTCTGGAAATTGGAAGAATATTTGATATTTCCATCATCGGTGACAAATACAGCGTCAACATTATCAAGCTGGCTGATCACATTCATGGATTCCTGATAGCCCATCAGACAACATACGGTACTCATGGCGTCTGCGGTGAGAGAGGAGTCTGTAATGATTGATACACTGTAAAGATCGGTGTCACAAGGCATTCCGGTTCTTGGATCAAGCACATGATGATAGAGTGTTCCGTCTTGCTCGAAATACCGCTGATAAATCCCGGTCGTAACAATGGATTTGTCTTTAATCTTCACTGATGTGATCGGTTCTCCTGTTTCATCGAATGGTTTTTGGATGCCAATGTTGTAATCGGAGCCGTCCGGTTTTGTTCCGATTGTCTGGATATTTCCGCCCAGGTTAATGGTTGCATGTTTTACGCCTTGTTCTTCCAGATAATCCTTGATTCGGTCGGCAATATAGCCTTTGGCAATGGCGCCAAGGTCGATTTGCGTATAGGGATCTGTCAATTGTACGGTATTGTTCTGGATGTGAATATTTTTATAGTTGATGTGGGTGAGCGCTTCCTGAATGGCGTCACTGGAAGGAACCACCTTCGCTTCCTTAAAATCCCACAGGCTTGAGACAGAACCAATGGTAATATCAAATGCTCCTCTTGAAAATTCGCTGTAGTAAATTCCTTTTTGAATCAATGTGACCATATCATCGGAGACTTCCACCGGAGCGCCCTGCGCATGATTGATTTTGTAGAGTTCTCCTTCTTCGTTTGTCATAGAAAAGTTCTTATCATAGTCTTTGCATAGTTTTTCCAAACCTTTTAGGACATCTTCGTCGGCAGAACCTAAGATCTGAACTTTAATGACAGTATCGAACAATGTGTCTGTATAAGATGGATTCTGTTTTTTCTCAAAACCTGCGCATCCGGCAAGGAGCAGACAGGCAGATACTAAAACTGCTGTTATTTGTTTATATTTCATAAAACACCTCATAAATATAATGTAAATAGTTCAAATGTTCTTTTCATTTTAACATAAGAAATCTCTGCCTGCAATCGAACATGTGATTGCAGTAACAGTTTTCTTGTGTTAGAATAGAACGCAGAGAGGTATGGAATATGGATGAATTAACAAATATGAAGGAAAAGAAAAAAAGACGCATGTCGAAGAAGGACTGGGTATTGATCGTTGTAATTCTGTGTGTGGCAGGGCTTGCGTTTCTGCTCCATGAAGTGATCGGCGCAGACGGTGCAGGAAGCGTTACCGTTAAGGTGAACGGCAAGATCGAAGGGGGCTATTCGCTTGCGGAAGATAGAGAGATTAAAATCAATGGCGGTTCCAACGTTCTTGTAATCAAGAATCACGAGGCGGATATGGTGGATGCAAATTGCCCGGATAAGCTGTGTGTGAACCAGAAGCCGGTGTCGAAAAACCATGAGAGTATTATCTGCCTTCCGAATAAAGTAGTGGTGGAAGTAGACAGCAAAGAAAACAGTCAGTTAGACGGAATCACGAACTAGAGGTGTGAAAGGTGAAGAGTAAAGTTGCGTATTTTGGCGTATTTACGACATTGGCATTGATTTTTAGTTATGTTGAGACGCTGATTCCGATTCAGTTCGGAATTCCCGGTGTGAAGCTGGGACTGGCGAATTTGATCATTGTCATTGCTTTGTACCGTATGAAATTGTCGGAGGCCTATCTTCTGTCTATCGTCAGAGTACTGCTTGCAGGATTTATTTTTGGAAATTATTTCAGTATTATTTATAGTCTGGCAGGAGGGCTATTAAGCCTTACTGTTATGGCATTGCTTCGCAAAAAAGGTGGATTCAGTGTCATCGGGGTAAGTATTGCCGGAGGCGTATTTCATAATATCGGACAGCTGATCATCGCATCCGTGATCGTGGAGACTTTCAGCGTGATGTATTATGTTCCGGTGCTTCTGATTGCGGGGCTGGTGACCGGTCTTCTGATCGGTATCGCCTCAGACGGAATGTTGAAGCGACTTGCCAATTTGGAATTTTAGGAGGAAATTTATGATACAGTATATACGAGGAGAATTAGCTGCATTGGAGGAAGACCGGATCATCGTCGATGTGGGTGGTATCGGATATGGAATTTTTATGTCGGTACAGTCTATGAGTAGTCTTCCGCCGGTTGGTTCGGAAGTTCGAATCTATACATATCTCAATGTAAAGGAAGATGCCATGCAGTTGTTTGGATTCCTCACAAGAGATGATCTGTCTGTGTTTAAACTGCTGATCGGCGTAAACGGAATTGGCCCGAAAGGCGGACAGGCAGTTTTGTCTGTGTTATCACCGGACGATCTTCGCTTTGCAGTTTTATCTAATGATGTAAAAGCAATTTCGGCAGCACCTGGAATCGGCAAGAAAACTGCGGAAAAGGTTATTTTAGAACTGAAAGATAAGTTAAGTCTCGAGGATGCGTTGGATCACGCAGTTTCCGGACAGAGAGACAGTCATTCTGTGCAAAATGGCGGCGGAGAAGTGCAAAGTGAGGCAGTGCAGGCACTTGTTGCACTGGGCTATGGAAGTACGGAAGCTTTAAAAGCGGTAAAACAGGTTGAAATATCAGAAGATACAGACGTAGAGACAGTGCTTAAGAAAGCATTGAAAAATATGATGTTCTGATACAGGGTGGAAGAGAATGAGCAGACGAATTATTACAACAGAGAATCTGGAAGAAGATATTAAGATAGAGAACAACTTAAGGCCGCAGCTTCTGGATGATTATATTGGACAAGAGAAGATTAAGGAAATGCTGAAAGTCTATATTGCGGCTGCAAAAGACCGAGGCGATGCGCTGGATCATGTGCTTTTCTATGGACCACCCGGTCTTGGAAAAACGACGCTTGCCGGTATTATTGCCAACGAAATGCATGTGAATGTGAAGATTACTTCCGGTCCGGCAATTGAAAAGCCGGGGGAGATGGCGGCAATTTTGAATAACCTTCAAGAGAAGGATGTACTGTTTGTAGATGAGATCCATCGCCTGAATCGTCAGGTGGAAGAGGTGTTGTATCCCGCTATGGAGGATTATGCCATTGATATTATGATCGGCAAAGGAGCCACTGCGAGATCTATCCGTCTGGATCTTCCTAAATTCACATTGGTAGGGGCGACGACCAGAGCCGGTATGCTGACGGCACCGCTTCGTGACCGCTTCGGAGTTGTGAATCGAATGGAATATTATACAATTGAAGAATTGAAGACGATTATTTTACGTTCGGCAAAGGTTCTTAGCGTAGGAATTGATGAACGTGGAGCGGATGCGCTTGCAAGACGTTCCCGTGGGACACCAAGACTTGCAAACCGTCTATTGAAGCGTGTAAGAGACTTTGCACAGGTGAAATACGATGGATATATTACGGAAGAAGTATCCAATTATGCCCTGGATCTTCTTGATGTGGATAGAGAAGGCCTGGATCAGACAGACCGGGATCTTCTTCTTACGGTCATAGAGAAATTCGGAGGTGGTCCGGTAGGACTTGATACACTGTCGGCATCAATCGGCGAAGATGCGGGGACCATTGAAGATGTGTATGAGCCTTATCTACTTAAGAATGGTTTTATACAGCGGACACCGCGAGGCCGTATTGTGACAGAAAAAGCTTACGGACATTTGGGAATTTCCTATGAAAATAATGAAAAATAGTTGTTTTTTATAGGAACATTAGTTTATAATAGTTTACAGAAATTAGAAATTTGCAGGAGGCTGTTATGGCATCATCAAAAAATTTTACGGAAGTATTGATCGGCGGAAAGGTATTTACCTTGAGCGGATTTGAAAGTGAAGAGTATTTACAGAAAGTGTCAACTTATATTAATCACAAGTTAGACGAATGTACAAGCAGTGAAGGATATCGCAAACAGAGCGCAGAGACAAGAAGTGTGCTGCTTGCACTTAACATTGCTGATGATTATTTTAAGGCAAAGAAGCAGGGAAGCACTCTGGAAAATGATATCGAAGAAAAAGATAAAGACATGTATGATCTGAAGCATGAGTTAATATCTGTTCAGATCAAGCTTGAGAATGCAGAAAAAGCAATGGACAAGCTGAAGGAAGAAAATAAAGAGCTTCAAATGAAGATTGTTCAGTTAGAAACTGAAATGAAGAATAAAAAGAAGTAGGGCTGTCTTTGGACAGCCTTTTCTACTGATAGAGAGAAAATTGATAGATATAGAGATATAGATAGAAAGGGAAGACAGATGACAAAGAGGAAAGGTGTTCCACAAAAGAAGATAGAAATTCTGGCGCCGGCAGGTTCTCTTGAGAGCTTGAAAGCAGCCGTCTGTGCCGGGGCAGATGCAGTGTATGTGGGAGGAAGTCGTTTTGGAGCAAGAGCCTATGCCGACAATTTTGGGGAGCAAGAGCTTCTTGCTGCTATTGATTACGTGCATCTTCATGGCAGAAAAATCTATATGACAGTTAATACCTTACTCAAAGATCAAGAAGTGGAAGAACTTTATAAATACCTGCTGCCGTATTATTGTCAGGGGCTTGACGCTGTGATCGTACAGGATACAGGTGTTCTTTCTCTGATCCGGGAATGGTTTCCCGGTCTTGGAATCCATATCAGCACTCAGATGACAGTGACCGGGACAGAGGGAGCAGAATTTTTTAAAGCGCAAGGGGCAGAAAGAATTGTTCCGGCAAGAGAATTAAGTCTGGAAGAAATCCGTTCCATGAAGAAAGAAACCGGATTGGAGATTGAATGTTTCGTGCACGGAGCGATGTGTTACTGCTATTCCGGTCAGTGCCTGATGAGCAGTATGATCGGCGGAAGAAGCGGAAACCGCGGACAATGTGCGCAGCCATGCCGCCTTTCTTATAGTGTAGAAAGACAAAAGCCAAGAGAGCTCATGAGCTTGAAAGATTTATGTACGATTGATATGATCCCGGAACTTATTGAAGCGGGAATTGATTCCTTTAAGATTGAAGGACGAATGAAACAGCCGGATTATGTATATATCGTTGTAAGTATGTACCGAAAGTATGCGGATCTCTATTTGGCAGAGGGTGCGGCGCGCTATCAGGTATCAGCGCAGGATCGTAAGGTTTTAGAAGGCGTATACCAGAGGCGCGGCTATTCTTCCGGCTATTATAAACAACACAATGGGAAAAATATGATTTCCACCGGTCGGGTGGAAGATGGAATTCAGGAAGTTTCGAATCTGGCAAATTATAAAATAAAAGAAAAAATTAATGGTAAATTAATACTTTCAGAAGGGAACCGTGCTAAACTGGATTTGAATTTAGATGAGATTCAGGTGTCTGTTCTGGGAGATGTAGTACAGACTGCCAAGAATCAGCCGCTTCAGGAAGAACGGATTCGAAAGCAGATGAACAAGACCGGCGAGACAGAAGTAGAGTTTGAGAAGCTGGAAGTGAGGATCACCGGAAATATTTTCCTTCCGATGCAGGCGCTCAATGAGTTGAGAAGACAGGGAATAGAAGCTTTGGAAGAGGCAATCGTTCAGCCGTGGCATCGACAGGAACCGGTAAGACAGATTCAGAAAGAGAAACTGGAAGATGTGAAAAAAGCTGACAGGGAAGGGCGGAACATCGAAGAAAGGCAGAGCATCAGCAAAGAGAACAAGCTGCGCCTTACGGCGTTCGTGTCCGACCATGCACAGTGCAAAACAGCCCTTGGTGACGAGCGATTGAATGCTGTCTATGTGGAAAGTAACCTTATTTTTGACAAAGGAATCCGGGAATTATGCAATGCGGCAGATAAGAAGGTCTATGCAGCGCTTCCGTATATCTGCCGGCATAATACGATGCAGTATATGGAACAAAATTATCCGGAACTTGTGACTTGCTATGACGGCGTGCTGGTTCGTAATTATGAAAGTCTTCAGTGGCTGGTAAGGCACGGATATGATAAAGAAATCATCGGAGATTATAACCTGTATGTCTTTAATACGGAGAGCAAAGAATTTCTTAAAAAACAAGGTGTAGATCAATACACGGCATCGGTGGAACTAAATGACAGAGAATTGCAGAGGCTTGATATAACAGATGGCGTTTTCATAGCATATGGGTACCAGCCTGTGATGATTACGGCAAATTGTGTGAAGAAGAATACAGAAGGGTGCAAAAAACAGGAAGCTGTTTTACATCTGACCGATCGGAGAGGGAAAAAATTTGCAGTTAAAAATTATTGTAAATACTGTTATAATGTAATTTATAATCCGATTCCGTTAATGCTGCTTCATCAGGCAGAAGAAATCCGAAGACTCTGTCCGGCAGAGATTCGGCTTGATTTTGTGACGGAGTCAGCAAAAGAGATGAAAAAAATCGCAGATCTGTATGCTCAGATATTTTTGGATGGGAAGCAAGTGGAAATTCCGGCTATAGAGTATACAAAAGGTCATTTTAAGCGAGGAGTAAAGTAGGTGAGACTTTGGTAAATATAATTGTAGAGCTGTCGAAATACAGTATTATATTGTTGATTACGATGTATACATTTCTATGCTTTAGTATCTTTGGATATCAAGATCCGGATAAAAAGCGGCAGCTTTTAAGACGGCAGAATGTGTTGATGTTTATGATCCATATCATAGCATTTTTGGTAATGTATCTGGAAACAGAAGATATAAAGATGCTTGTCTTCTATCTTGCGCAAGTGGTACTTCTTGGGGCTACTATTCTGCTGTATATCTTGATCTATCCGAAAGTATCAAGACTGGTCGTTAATAATATGTGTATGCTCTTGTGCATTGGTCTGATCATGTTGACAAGATTGGATTACGATATTGCCATGAAACAATTTTTGATTGCGGCAGGTGCTATCGGACTTAGCTTTATAGTTCCTGTCCTCATTCGAAAGTTTAAGTTTTTTTCAGAGTGGAGAACGCTCTATGCAGTTGTGGGTATTGTGTCTCTTGGTGCGGTCGTAGTGGTAGGAAGAGTTTCCTATGGAGCGAAGCTTGGATTCGATATTGCAGGAATCAGCGTTCAGCCATCGGAACTGGTTAAGATCGTTTTCGTATTCTTTGTAGCTTCCAGTTTCAAAAAATCACTGGAATTTAAAAACGTTGTGATTACAACAGCACTGGCAGCGTTTCAAGTATTGATCTTGGTTGCCTCGAAGGATCTGGGAGCTGCGCTTATCATTTTCATGGTATATCTGACGATGCTTTACGTGGCAACAAGACAGCCGCTCTATATCCTTGCCGGTTTAGGTGCGGGAAGTGTGGCGTCGGTAGTGGCATATTATTTGTTTAACCATGTACGTGTCCGTGTGCTTGCGTGGAAAGATCCGATTGCGACGTATGACAATGGAGGTTACCAGGTTGCGCAGTCTCTTTTTGCAATCGGTACCGGAGGATGGTTCGGTATGGGACTGTTTCAGGGAGAGCCAATGTCAATTCCGGTAAGAGAATCTGACTTTATCTTTGCGGCTATTGCAGAGGAACTTGGTATCATATTCGCCTTATGTATGACGCTGATCTGTGTGAGCGTATATGTAATGTTTTTAAATATTGCCATGCAGCTGCACAATATTTTTTATAAGCTGGTGGCACTCGGACTTGGAACCTGTTACATTTTCCAGACATTTCTTGCCATCGGAGGTGTGACGAAATTCATCCCTTCCACGGGAGTAACGATTCCGCTTGTCAGCTATGGCGGAAGCTCCTTATTAAGTACGATCATTATGTTCGCGATTATACAGGGACTTTATTTATTAAGAGAAGACGAGGAAGAGGACATTGAAAGAAAGAAAAAAGAAAGGCTACGAGCTAAGAGAAGCAGACAGAAAATTGAAGCAAAAAGAAGAGCGCCGGCAAATGTCAAAGAAGGAGCAAAAAGAAGCTCGCAGAGAAGACAAGCGCCGCAAACAGAAAAAGCGCGCAAGAAACAAAGAGTTCGCTAGAGTTACTTATGTGTTTGTCGGACTGTTCCTTGTGATGATGGGATATCTGTGTTATTTCAATGTTGTGAAAAGTCGTGATATGATCCGCAATTCACACAATGCAAGGCTTGACTCCCTGGCAGAACGTGTCGTGAGAGGGAAGATTCTTGATAAGAACGGCAAGGTGCTTGCACAGACAACAACATCAGAGGATGGAACAGAGACGAGGGAATATCCTTACGGAAATATGTTTGCTCATGTAGTAGGATATTCGGACAAAGGGAAATCCGGACTGGAATCAGAGATGAATTTTGAACTTCTTACATCCAATGCATTTTTTCTGGAAAAAATAGCGAAAGAATTCAAGGATGAGAAGAACATCGGAGATAACGTTGTGACAACATTGGATGTCAATCTTCAAGAAGCAGCTTACGATGCACTTGGAAGTTCCAAAGGAGCAGTTGTAGTGCTGGAGCCGGATACCGGTAAAATCCTTGCAATGGTATCTAAGCCGGACTTTGATCCGGGGAGTGTGGCAGAAAACTGGGAAAGTCTGAACACGAATGAAGAAGCGGTTCTTTTAAACCGTGTTACCCAGGGACATTATGTGCCGGGTTCAACATTTAAAATCGTGACGGCTCTGGAATATATGAGAGAGAACCCGGATGTATCCTCTTATTCTTACAATTGTACCGGAGAGATTGACAGTGGTTCGAATACCATTCACTGTTTCGGAGGAAAAGTACACGGAACAGTAGATTTCAGAGACAGTCTGGCTTATTCGTGTAATACTTCCTTTTCCAATATGGGACAGGAATTAGATGTAGAGAAATTCCGGCAGACAACACAAGAATTGTTGTTTAATTCCAAGCTTCCGAGTGTTCTTCCTTACAAGAAGAGTTCCTTTACGTTGTCTAAAGATGCCGGAACCGCAGAAAAAATGATGACTGCGATGGGACAGGGACAGACGCAGGTCAGCCCTTATCATATGGCGCTGATTACTTCTGCAATTGCGAATGGTGGAACTTTGATGGAGCCTTATCTTGTGAATTCGGTTACAAATTATAAAGGCGTGATCATTGATGAAAATAAACCGGAGAAATACAAAGACCTTATGACATCCAGCGAAGCCGCAGAGCTTAAGGATTATATGACAAGTGTAGTAGAGTACGGAACAGCTTCCGTGCTTTCCGGACAGAGTTATACAGCTGCCGGCAAAACGGGAACTGCGGAATATAGCTCCGATAAAGAAAGGGATCACTCCTGGTTTGTGGGAATGTCGAATGTAGATCATCCGGATCTGGCAGTCAGTGTGATCATTGAAGGCTCTGACGGTACAGCAAAAGCCGTGAATGTGGCGAAAAAAGTATTTGACGCTTATTATTAAGTCATAGAAGAAGAGGTTTTCTGTATGAAATATTATAAACATCTGTATTTGTCAGAAGGACTTGAAAAGAAAAAAGATAAAATCATACAAAAGATAGAGGCAGGAAAAATTCTTCCGGGAATTTTTCTTGTGACGCTTGCTCCGGATGAAAAAAATCAATTGGAAATACATCGCTATATTCTGCTTTTACAGCCGGTTTTTCACAGAGAGGAGCTCTTTGTGGTGGGAATTTCCAAAGATTATGAAGGAGCGTTAGAATTGGTGGAAGAAATTACGCAGGAAGTGTATAATAAGACAAAGAGCGCAGATATCCGTTCATATATATTAGACAGAGAGCAGGAAAAATAGAATGCTACATATATTGTTGTTGGTCTTAAAAATCATAGGAATTATAATCGCAGCGATACTGGGAATACTCGTATTGTTGCTTTGTATTGTTCTTTTTGTCCCTTTTCGGTATGAAATCAAAGGCAGATCAGAAGGAGATGCCCCATCATTAAAGGGCAAGATAAAAGTTACATGGCTGTTACATCTATTTCGTGCAGATGTATATTATAAAGATCAGAAATTGATATGGCGTATCCGATTTGCGTTTTGGAAACGGATGGCAGGAAAAAAAGGAGGCATTCAGAATGAAAATGAAGAGGAGAAAGGGCACCCGATTTCTGAAAATGTGGGTGAAAAACCAGAAGAAGTTAAGAGCAGTGAAAGCATTCAAGAGGAATTCAAAGAAGCTGAAGAAGATCTGGAAGAAGCTGTTGAAGCGATATCCTCAGATGCTGAAGAACATGAAGAAAACTCAGAAAAAGTTAAGAAGAAACGGGATGGCTTATTACAAAAAATTCAAACCCTTATCAAAAAGATAAAATGTACAATTCAGGGATTGTGTGATAAAATAAAGCTATTGACAGAAAAGAAGGACAAGCTGACGCAGTTTGTTCAGGACGAATCTCACATACGAGCCTATGAAAGTGTAAAGAAAGAACTCTTCTGGTATCTTAAGAAATTAAGACCCAGGAAGATGGAAGCGGTTCTAAGATATGGCTTTGATGATCCATCCTATACCGGCAAGGTTCTGGCGGCTCTGGCAGTTCTTTATCCATTTATGAGTGAAGACACAGAGATTCTTCCCGATTTTGAACACAAAGTATTCCAAGGGAGATTTGCAGTCGGCGGAAAAGTTAAGGTAAGCCACATTTCCTGCGTGGCGTGGAGATTATTCTGGAATAAAGATGTGAGAAGCTCATACAAAGATATAAAAAATTTTGAATGGTAAACATGCCGGAAATAAGGAGGAAGCATTATGGCAGATATTAATTTTAAAGGAACTGTGGACGCTCTTTTTCAGGGAATGAACGGAATCGTCTCCTCTAAGACGGTTGTAGGTGATGCAATCCATATCGGAGACACGATTATTCTTCCGCTGATCGATGTATCATTCGGCGTGGGCGCCGGTGCTTTTAACGGTGATAAAAAAGAAAAAGGCGCCGGTGGTTTGGGCGGCAAGATGACTCCGTGTGCGGTTCTTGTTATCCAGAACGGTAAGACAAAGCTTGTAAATATTAAAAATCAGGATACAATGACGAAGATTCTGGATATGATCCCGGATGCGATTGATAAATTCAGCTCGGGGAAAGATGAGAAGATGACAGAACAGGACGTAGCCGATATTCTGGATGGAGAATCCAAGGAAGTATAGCGTTACTGTCATAGCAGACGGCATTCAGACATAGAATAGTAGAAAATGCACAGGGAATAAAGCGATGAAAAAAGTCATAGGATTTGCCCTGTTCTGGGTGGCGGTAGGACTTGTCCTTGCAATGATCTTACCAAATACATTCGTGGAAGTGCTAAGTATCATTCTCTGTCTGCTGGCAGGATATATCTTGTTTTGCTGTTAAATTAACTGCTAATTTTTAATGCTAATTGTGAAATAGTACTTGCATTTTTAAAAAGATTCTGCTACAATGTCAATGTTGCGAGTCTGTAGAAAGACTTATTATGATCGTTAGGAGGTGCAGTCATGGCAAAATGTGCTATTTGCGAAAAGGGTGCTCACTTTGGAAATAATGTAAGCCACTCTAATAGAAAAACACCAAAGATGTGGAAATCAAACGTAAAATCAGTTCGTGTTAAGACAGAAAACGGAGCTACAAAGAAAATGTATGTTTGTACTTCTTGTTTGAAATCAGGCAGAGTTGAGCGTGCTTAATTCGACATGTGACGTAAATCAAAAACTCAGATTTCATTTTTGGAATCTGAGTTTTTTGTTGCTATACATTCTAAAGAGTCCCACCTTGACGGAATGTGAGTGTGACGCGTGTACAACGATTAAAAGAAAGCAGGAACTTTCTAATTGTAAAATCAGGTAAAACAGTTTATAATGTAAACATTAAGTATATGATTAAAATATATGGAATAATAGAAGTGGAGGCTTAGATATGAAAGGATGCGTTAGTACAGATCTTGGTATTATAACAATTGATCCTGAGGTGATCGCAAAATACGCCGGAACAGTAGCAGTGGAATGTTTTGGTATTGTAGGTATGGCTGCTGTCAATGTGAAAGACGGTTTAGTCCACTTGTTAAAGAGAGAGAGTCTGACTCGTGGAATTCAGGCGACAATCTCTGAAGAGAATCATATTAGTCTGAATTTCCATATTATTGTTGCTTATGGTGTAAGCATCTCTGCAGTAACAGAGAACTTGATCAGCAATGTAAAATATAAGGTGGAAGAATTTTCCGGCATGCCGGTAGATAAGATCAATATCTACATTGAAGGCGTCAGAGTCATTGATTAGTTAAGGAGGAACATAAAGAAGTGGCTACAAAAACTATAAATGTGGATATGCTTGCCAAGATGTTTTTGGCAGGTGCACAGAATATTGAGGCAAAGAAGGAATTTATCAACGAATTAAATGTATTTCCGGTACCAGATGGAGATACAGGAACCAATATGTCATTGACAATTATGGCTGCGGCAAAAGAAGTGACATCTCTTCAGAATCCGAAGATGGCAGATCTTGCAAAAGCAATTTCTTCCGGTTCGCTGCGCGGTGCAAGAGGTAACTCAGGAGTTATTTTATCTCAGCTTCTGCGTGGATTCACGAAAGCAATCCGTGAGGAGAAAGAGATTGATGTGATCGCTCTTGCAGCGGCATGTAACAGAGCCAGAGAGACTGCGTACAAGGCAGTTATGAAGCCGAAGGAAGGTACCATTCTTACTGTGGCAAGCGGAATTGCGGAAAAGGCATCCGAGATGGCACAGGAAACAGATGATCTGGAGGAATTCATCCCGGCAGTCATTTCTTATGCTGAAGAAGTGTTAGCGAAAACTCCGGATATGCTTCCGGTATTAAAAGAAGCAGGAGTTGTTGATTCCGGCGGACAGGGACTCTTAGAAGTTATCAAGGGCGCATATGACGCGTTCCTCGGAAAAGAGATTGATTACAGTGCAATTGCTCCAGGTGCAGGAGCAGGTGTAACGAAGATCAGTGCAGAGGATACTGCCGATATTAAATTTGGCTATTGTACAGAGTTTATTATTCTGACAGAAAAAGAATTTACAGAACAGGATGAACACGAGTTTAAGGAATATCTGTCTTCAATCGGTGATTCTATCGTATGTGTGGCAGATGATGATGTGGTGAAGATTCATGTTCATACGAATGATCCGGGTCTTGCAATTCAAAGAGCGCTTACATTCGGACAGTTATCCCGCATGAAGATTGACAATATGCGTGAAGAACATCAGGAGAAATTGATCCGTGATGCAGAGAATCTTGCGAAACAGCAGGCGCAGGATGCGGCAGAGAAGAAATCCAGTGAGCCGAGAAAACCAATGGGATTCATTGCAGTTTCTATCGGTGAAGGAATCAATAATATTTTCAAAGAACTGGGCGTAGACTATATTATCGAAGGCGGACAGACTATGAATCCAAGTACGGATGACATGCTGAAAGCCATCGATGAAGTTCATGCAGACACCGTATTTATTCTTCCAAATAACAAGAATATCGTCCTTGCGGCAAATCAGGCAAAACATCTTGTAGAGGATAAAGAGATCATCGTTATCCCAACAAAGACTGTACCACAGGGAATTACAGCAATCATCAACTTCATGCCGGATGCAGATGCCAAAACGAATGAAGAGGCAATGCTGGAAGAAGTGAAAAATGTAAAGACCGGACAGGTAACTTATGCCGTGCGTGACACTCACATTGATGACAAAGAGATTCATGAAGGTGATATCATGGGTATCGGCGATCATGGAATTCTTGCAGTCGGAAGCGAAATTCGCAAGACAACATTGGATATGCTGGAGCAGCTTGTTGACGAAGATTCCGAACTGATCAGTATTTATTATGGTGAAGAAGTGAAAGAAGAAGACGCCAACGAATTGATCGAGCAGATTGAAGAGTTATATCCAGATGCGGATGTGGATGCTCATTTTGGCGGACAGCCAATTTATTATTACGTGCTGGCTGTAGAATAAGGCGGAAGAGAGAAATAACAGGGGGCGTTATCGTCCCCTGTTTTTAGTAGGGATAAGACGATGATTGAACAGACAAGTATAAAAGAAATAAAAGGTGTGGGTGAAAAGACACAGAAGCTGTTTGAGAAGGTTGGCATTTTTACCGTTGGTGATCTGATACGGTATTATCCGCGAGGGTATGATGTGTATGAAGAAGCAATACCGATTTCCGAAGTAGAAGAAGGGCATATGCAGACGGTTTCCGGCGCAGTCTTTGGCAAAGTGCAGGTGTCCGGTACGAGAAATATGCAGGTGACGACTGCGCATATCAAAGATCTGACAGGGACTATTCAAGTAATCTGGTTTCGTATGCCATTTTTAAGAAATACATTAAAGAGCGGTCAGCCTGTCATCCTTCGAGGCAAAGTTACAAGGCGCAGGAATCGCCTCGTAATGGAACACCCGGAGCTTTTTTGTCCGCCGGACAAATACGATGAAAAATTAAATACACTGCAGCCGATTTACGGACTGACAGCCGGACTTAGTAATAATACCGTTATGAAGGCGGTAAAACAAGCACTTGAAGGATTGGATCTCTCAAAGGAGAGTCTGCCGGAAGAGCTTCGGTTGAAATATCAACTGGCAGAATATAACTATGCCGTGCGCGGAATTCATTTTCCGGAAGATAAAGAAGTATTTTACCACGCAAGAAAACGACTGGTATTTGAAGAATTTCTTTCTTTTATATTATCATTGCGTAAATTAAAGACGAGCAATGAACGGATGTCAAATGAATATGTAATGGAAGAACATCCGGCGGTGGCAGAATTGATTCAAAAACTCCCCTATCAGTTGACGAAGGCGCAGATGAAGGTGTGGCGGGAAATTTCAGAGAATATGAAATCAGATACCGTGATGTCCAGACTCGTGCAAGGTGATGTCGGTTCAGGAAAGACCATTATAGCTGTTCTTGCTCTACTGAATGCAGCCATGAACGGTTATCAGGGCGCAATGATGGCACCTACAGAAGTACTGGCACGACAGCATTATGAGTCAATCTGTACATTATTTGAAACGTACGATATTCCGGTGAAGGTGGTTCTCCTCACAGGGTCTATGACAGCAAAAGAGAAGCGAAAGGTCTATGACCGGATCGAATGCGGGCTTGCAAAAATTATCATTGGTACTCATGCGTTGATTCAAGATAAGGTATTTTATGATAATCTGGCGCTTGTGATCACAGATGAGCAACACAGGTTCGGAGTAAAGCAGCGAGAAACATTTGCAAATAAAGGCGGTGTGCCGCATGTCCTTGTTATGAGTGCAACACCGATTCCGAGAACACTGGCCATCATCCTCTACGGCGATCTTGATATCTCTGTTATTGATGAACTTCCGGCTAATCGACTTCCTATTAAAAATTGTGTGGTAGATACCAGTTATCGAAATACCGCGTATGCGTTTATGAAAAAACAGATTGCAGAAGGCAGGCAATGCTATGTGATCTGTCCTATGGTAGAAGAAAGCGAGAGCATGGAAGCGGAAAATGTCATTGATTATGCCGGAGAACTTCAAAAAGAAATGGGTGACTCTATCTGCGTCTCTTATCTTCACGGGAAAATGAAGCAGGCGCAAAAAGATGAAATTATGACGGAATTCGGAGAAAATAAAATACAGGTACTCGTATCGACAACTGTGATTGAAGTCGGAATTGATGTACCGAACGCCACGGTTATGATGATTGAAAATGCAGAACGTTTCGGTCTTGCCCAGCTTCACCAGTTAAGAGGACGTGTAGGACGCGGGAAATACCAGTCTTATTGTATTTTTATGAGTGCATCAAAATCAAAAGAGACGAAGGAACGTCTTGAGATCCTGAATCATTCAAATGACGGATTTCAAATTGCAAGTGAAGATTTAAGGCTTCGCGGTCCCGGTGATTTCTTCGGTATCCGCCAAAGCGGACTTATGGATTTTAAATTGGCAGATGTGTATCAGGACAGCAATATTTTAAAGATGGCAAATGAGGCTGCAAACTGGCTGGAAGAGGAAAAGATTGATTTATTGAAAATACTTCCAGATTATGAAAGAACTTCTAGTGTAATAATTTAAAACCTCCATATACTAGCATTGTAACAAAAACAAAGGTTACAAAGTTACGAAAAGGAGGAGAAGAACAATGGCAAATCGTTCATCAAACAGAGCAGCCGTACCTGAGGCAAAAGGTGCATTAGACAAATTCAAATATGAGGTTGCAAACGAACTTGGTGTACCGTTAACAGATGGATACAACGGCGACCTTACTTCCAGACAGAATGGTTCTGTTGGCGGTTATATGGTAAAGAAAATGATCGAACAGCAGGAACAGCAGATGGCTGGTAAATAAGCAATAAGAAAATTAAAAATGTGAAAATGAAATTAAGGCGTGGTACTTAGAAAATAGAAGTACCATGCCTTAATTTTTTATAATCATATATTGACATCTGACTACTATGTGGTACAATATAGTTAAGAACTAATATGCGGTGCAAGGTAGTGGGAGGTGAAAGAGAAATGTATGACAAATCCCAGTTGATGCGCGGAACACTTGAGGGCAGTATTTTGAAAATATTGCTGGATGAGACAACTTATGGATATGAAATTGTAACCAGACTCCAAAAGTATGGATTCGAAGATATCAAGGAGGGAACTATTTATCCTCTCTTGGTACGACTGGAAAAGAAAAATATCATTTCTTCCGAATTTCGCCCGTCTCCGTTAGGACCAAGCCGTAAATACTATTCATTGACGGAAGAAGGGCAGGCATACTTTGAAGAATTTAAAACTTACTGGATGCAGGTGTCTGCATCAGTAAACAAGCTGTTAAGTTTGGAGGGGTAGATCATGAACAAAACTATGAATGAAAAAAACAAAAAAACAATCCGCAAAATGAATAAATATATCAATACATTTCCGCTGGATGACCAGGCAATCCTTCAGATTCAGCAGGATATTGAAGGGATGGCACAGGAAGCGCAGGAACGTGAAGAACCACTGGAACAGATTATAGGAAAAGATCCAAGAGAATTTTGCGATGATCTTATCTATGCGGTAGGTGGAATCAAGACACCGGGCGGACGTAAAATGCTAAGAATCGCAGGAGCAATTTATCAGACGCTAGGAGCTTTTGGAATTATAGATGGCTTACTTTTTTTGTTAACAGATTTATTTCTAAGCTTTGGTGAATTTCTTTCAACAATTCGAGGCTTTGGCTTTTGGAAAGAGGACATGTTTTCTATTTTAAGTTCCATAATATTTGGAGTTTTTTACTTAATTGCAGGAAAAAAAGGATTTCAATATAGCGCTGATGTGTCACAGGCGAATAAAGCAATGAGATGGGGAGTTGGTTTGCTTGGACTTGAACTGCTTGGTTTCATAGAAGCGGTGTTTGATACTCCTTTGGAGGCAGTTATTTCTCTTGCGATTGGATGTATTCCGGCTATCATGTATATCATAGGCGCAAGAAGAAACCGTCCGCATACGGAAGAAGCAATTTAGAGTAAGGGGAAAGAGTTTTTGCATAAGAAAGAGTTTTCAAATTGACTTTTCTTTTATTCAATTTTATAATAATTTAAAATAGTATTTATGATACCAGAGTGTGAGAGTACAGTGTGTAAACATCAATCTGGTATCTTTTGAATTATATATCATATAAGGGGATTTTTTATGAGAGTGATCGCAGGTTCAGCCAGAAGGCTGCAATTGAAAACTTTAGATGGAATGGATACAAGACCGACCACGGACCGGATCAAAGAGACATTATTTAATATGCTGACACCGTATCTTTATGATTGCATGTTTCTTGATTTATTTGCCGGAAGCGGTGGAATCGGAATTGAAGCGCTCAGCAGAGGTGCTATGGGAGCAGTGTTTGTTGAGAAGAATCCTAAAGCAATGTCCTGTATTCGTGATAACCTTAAGACGACGAACCTTATGAAGAAGGCAATTACAATGTCTACGGATGTGATGACAGCGCTCTATAAACTGGAGGGGGATAAGCAGTTTGATTATATTTTCATGGACCCTCCGTATCATCAAGAATTAGAGCGGAAAGTGTTGGAGTATTTATCCGGATCTAACCTACTGTCCGAAGAAGGAGTGATCATTGTAGAGGCGGCAAAGGAAACAACCTTTGACTATCTTCAAGACCTTGGATTTACCATAATCAAAACGAAAGAATATAAGACAAATAAACATGTTTTTATTGAACCTTCAGGGAGGAAAGAAGTATGTTAAGAGCAGTTTACCCGGGGAGTTTTGATCCGGTTACTTACGGGCATCTGGATATTATCAGACGGTCTCGGAGTCTTGCAGATGAATTAATTGTAGGAGTGCTGAATAATAAGGCAAAAACACCGTTGTTTTCCGTGGAAGAACGTGTTAAAATGTTAGAAGAAATGACCAAAAATATGCCGGGAGTAAAGGTAGTTCCTTTTGAGGGGCTTCTGATAGATTTTGCAAAAGAAATGTCTGCAGGAATTGTTGTGAGAGGTCTTCGGGCTGTGACTGATTTTGAATATGAGCTTCAGATGGCTCAGACGAACAACAAGCTTTCACCGGAACTGGAAACGGTATTTCTTACAACAAGTCTTGAATATTCTTATCTTAGTTCAACGATAGTGAAGGAAGTGGCAGCTTTTGGAGGGGATATCTCTCAGTTTGTACCAGAGATGATTGAGAGAAGAATACAAGAGAAAATCATGAAAAGGAGAGTGTAAATAATGAGTAGCCGTATTGAACAGATTATTGAAGAAATCGAGGAGTATATTGACAGCTGTAAATTCCAGCCATTGTCTACATCCAAGATCATTGTGAATAAAGATCAGATGGATGAGCTTCTTCGTGAACTTCGTATGAAGACACCGGATGAGATTAAACGTTATCAGAAAATTATTGCAAATAAAGATGCGATCCTTGCGGATGCACAGGCAAAGGCTGAAAGCCTGATTGAGGATGCACAGATCCAGACAACAGAGCTTGTCAGTGAACATGAGATTATGCAGCAGGCATATGCACAGGCAAATGAAGTTGTGACAGCAGCGACAGAGCAGGCACAGCAGATTCTTGACAATGCGACAAGAGATGCAAATGATATCCGTATTGGCGCTATGCAGTACACAGATGATCTTCTTGCAAATGCAGAGAGTATCATCGGACATACATTGGACGGTTATACAACGAAGTATGATGGTCTGGTTAATTCTCTTCAGGAGTGCTATGATATGGTACGCAATAACCGTGCAGAACTGGAGATTCCGGAGCAGTCAGCAAGCGGACTTGAAGCAGCTTATGGCACAGCAGAAGAAGAGGAGCCGGAATTTGATCTTGAAGTAGAGGACGAGGATGAATTCATATAAAATCTTCAATTAATGAAAAAGAAGCAATAGCAAAGAGCAAGAAGGCTGGTCACCACCGCGGTGATCAGCTTTTGTGTTATGTATGGGACAATGGATAGTCCACTCCCCTGAAGCATGGATGCAGTCTGGACAAGACAACAAAAACCTCCGAACGATATGAGGGCGAGACTGAATATGTATTTCCAACAGAAAGCGAGAGAAGACTGACATATAGAGACGATTCCGGTAGTCATTTCCAGTGGAGATAACAAAAGAGGAGATAAATCGGGATTTTCAAAAGGAAGAAGACTTCCAAGCTCTATCAGAATCGTGAAAAGCATCATATAACCTCCGATTTTTGTAATAGTTTCAAACCCATTCATAATACAATCATCAAATAGTCCACCATTTGTTTCTTGTTTTATCCGGGACGGTGTAGCGGTTGAGTGTCCTTCTCCGTATACAATCAATTCTTTGCGAAAAAGAAAACTGCACAGAACAGGAGAGCCAATGAGAATTCCGAGGGTTGGAAGTGTGAGAGCGGGTGTGTTCAAGTTTTGCTGAATAAAGAAACTGATGATAAACATAGGGCTTGTATTGTTACAAAAAGAGAGTAAATACGACGCTTCTCTGTATGAGATTTTTTGTCTGCACAGAAGGTCGGCGGTGAATTTGCTCCCCAGCGGGTATCCGCAGAGAAAACCTGACAGAATTACAATGGAGCCGTATTCGGATACATGAAATATACGACAAAAAAGAGGTTTTGTAAGTTTGGACAGCAAATGAATTGCTCCGGTTTCGAGGAGCAGATTTGTCAGAATCAGGAAAGGAAGCAGGGTGGGAAGTACCGTATGAAACCATAACACAAGACCTTTACCGGCTCCGGTAACGCAAGTTTTAGGAAAAAGCAGAATTAAAAAGAAGAAAAATATTGTTAAAAGTGCTGAAAATTTACCCTTCATCATCAAAATACCTTCGTAAAAATTGTCACTTTTATTCTATGGATTAGGTTGATTTTTTATGAACTATGTACCATAATGAGAAATAGAAAATATGTAAAAGAGAGGGAATGAAAATGGCAGTATTAGAAAATTTAGAACCTAAAAAAGTATTTCATTTTTTCGAGGAGATCAGCGAAGTGCCACGTGGCACCTTCAACATTAAGGGAATCAGTGATTATTGCACAAAATTCGCTAAGGATCGTAATTTAGAAGTGGTTCAGGATGAAGTGGGTAACGTTGTAATAAAGAAGCCGGGAACAACAGGTTACGAAAATAGCGCACCCGTTATTTTGCAAGGTCACATGGACATGGTTTGTGAAAAACGTCCGGACAGCAATCATGATTTTACAAAAGATCCACTGGAGCTTCAGATTGTGGATGGAAATGTTGTAGCTAAAGATACAACATTAGGTGGCGACAATGGTATTGCGCTTGCAATGGCAATGGCACTTTTGGACAGCGATGATATTCCGCATCCGCCATTGGAGGTTTTATTTACGATAGACGAAGAGATCGGAATGGGCGGCGCTGCAGCAATTGATATGTCTCTGTTTAAAGGGAATATGCTGATCAATCTGGATTCCGAAGAAGAAGGAATCTTTACAGCAGGATGTGCCGGTGGAATCAATTATCAGAATCATATTCCGGTTAAGAAGGAAAGTGTTTCAGGAACAGAGGTTACTGTGCGTATCCACGAACTTCTCGGCGGTCATTCAGGATTTGAGATCACAAAACAGAGAGGAAATGCAAATAAGATGATGGGGCGTCTTTTAGATCGCATTTCTCGTGATGTAGATTTTGTTATTGAAACAATTGCAGGCGGTTCCAAAGACAATGTAATTGCTCTTAGTGCAACAGCAAAGATTGTTGTAAAGCCGGAAGATGCAGATAAAGTTAAAAAACACGTTGAAGAGATGAAGGCGTTATGGGATTCTGAATTTATGGGAGATGAACCAACACTTACCGTGGATGTTGCCGAGAATCCTGATGTGTCTGTTGAGGCCTTTGACAAAGACAGTACAGACCGTGTGATTTCTTATTTGATCATTTGTCCGAACGGAGTGATTGAGTACAGCAGAAAGCTTGCAGGAAGTGTAGAGACATCTTTAAATCTCGGAGTAGTAGAAACAAACGATGAAGAAAATTATGTAAAAGCTTCCTATCAGATCCGCAGCTCTCTTGAGAGTAAGAAATATCAGGTTCGCGAACAGTTAGACCGTTGTGCAAAAGTTGTCGGAGCAAAAATAGTTGTTGCGAGCGAATATCCGGGATGGGAATATAAACCGGAATCAAAACTTCGCACAATTATGGTAGATACATATAAAGACATGTATGGAAAAGAACCGGAAATCGTTACGGTTCATGCCGGATTAGAGTGTGGATTATTCTTAAACAAACGTCCGGAACTGGACTGCGTGTCTATCGGATCTGCCCTTAGAGACGTTCATTCCTTTAAGGAGAGTCTTGACATTGCTTCCGCTGAGCGTGTATGGGACTATCTCAAAGAGCTTATGAGCAGATTAAAATAAAAAGAAGAAATCTATGATGTCGGCAGAAAATATTTTCTGCCGGCTTTTTTAGTGGAAATTTATTTCTGTATCATAAAAATACTTCGTCGTCTATATATTGCTAAGAAGTTGTTGTGTAGGAAAAATTATGAAATCATTTCATTCGGGAAGAATTATTTTACTATTATTTCTTTGTTCCTTTTTCTCTGTACTTACTGCAAATCGGTGTCTTGAAATCGGAGTGCGCAATACTTGTCAGAAAAAGACGATACAAGATCAGGAATACCGCGCTCAATTTTTCTCGACAGAACAAAGGGAAGTTGACGCATTATTATCAAAAGAATGCCTTCACTTTCTTCAGTGTGTGGAAAACGAAGTGAGTTATTACCCCGTCGCCGAATCTTCTGTGGATAAGTCCTTAACTACATCTTATATGAATAGTTGGATGAAGGACAGGAGTTATGGCGGAGCACGAGGTCATGAAGGGACAGATCTTATGGCTTCTGTAAATAAAAGAGGGATTTATCCCATTATCAGTATGACGGATGGCGTAGTGACAAACTTAGGATGGCTGGAAAAAGGTGGGTACCGAGTCGGCATCACCTCTGATAGTGGTACTTATTATTACTACGCCCATTTGGAGAGCTATTCGAATATTAGAGAAGGTGATCGGGTGAAGGCTGGAGAACTTTTGGGATTCATGGGAGATTCCGGTTATGGACCGGAAGGTACGACAGGCAATTTTGCAGTTCATTTACATGTGGGAATCTATTTCTATGAAAATGGAAACGAAGTAAGTGTGAATCCATATTATGTCTTGAAATATTTAGAAAGTAGAAAGGTGAAATATGCATTCAAAAATTGAGTTATAAAGATAGATGTGCTATAATAACTTATTATGGGTAATTATTGTTTGCATTCATTTGCGGAAACAGATTGTCGTTTATTACAGGAGGAAACAGCATGAAGCTGCCAGAGATATTTGAAGAAAAAATGAAGGAACTTTTGAAAGATGAGTTCCCTGAATATATAGCCTGCTATGAAGAGCCGAGATACTATGGTCTTCGCGTAAATACCGGAAAGATTTCTGTGGAAGAATTTAAAAAGATCTGCCCTTTTGAGATTCATCCGATTCCGTGGATTGAAAATGGATTCTATTATGATGGAGAAACGGTAGTCCCGTCTAAGCATCCTTATTATTTTGCAGGTCTTTATTATCTGCAGGAGCCAAGCGCCATGACTCCGGCTAACCGACTCCCCATTGAACCGGGGGATAAGGTTCTGGATGTATGTGCGGCGCCAGGCGGTAAGGCAACAGAGCTCGGAGCAAAATTAAAGGGTGAAGGCGTTCTCATTGCTAATGATATCAGTAATTCCAGAGCGAAAGGGCTCCTTAAAAACATAGAAGTATTCGGGATTGGGAATGTTCTTGTCTTAAGTGAAGAACCGGGAAAGCTGGAAGGTTATTTTGAAGAATATTTTGATAAGATTCTTATCGACGCACCATGCTCCGGTGAAGGAATGTTCCGTAAGGATAAGAAAATGGTAAAGGCATGGGAGGAGCATGGGCCGGAATTTTTCGCAAATATTCAGAAGAGCATTATCACGCAGGCAGCAAGAATGTTAAAGCCGGGCGGACTGATGCTTTATTCAACCTGTACATTTGACGGAAGAGAGAACGAGGGCAGTATTGAATATTTAAAAAATGCTTATCCGGAATTTGAAATCTTAGAAATTGCTCCTTACGAAGGCTTTGAAAAAGGAATTCCAGAACTTACAAAAAGTAAGGACAAAGCATATGAGAAGACCGTCCGTATCTTCCCCCACAAAATGAAAGGGGAAGGTCATTATCTGGCGCTTCTGAGAAAAGGGGACGAACAGGCAGAAGCTGTGCGAATTGCTGAAAAGACGGCTTCTTTAAAATCTCCGGCGAGAAAGAAGGGAAAGAAGCTGCCGGAAGATCTGGGATTGTTCTTTCAAGATATTTCATGGGAAATGGATGCAAGTCGTTTTGATATTCACGGGGAGCGCGTCTATTATATGCCGGAAGATCTGCCGGATGTAAAGGGAATTCGTTTTCTGCGCACAGGGTTATTGTTAGGTGAACTTAAGAAAAACCGTTTTGAGCCAAGTCAGGCGCTTGCTATGTGTCTGAAAAAAGAAGAATATAAGAAAATTATCGATATTTCCTCTGAAGATGACAGGATTAGCCGATACCTGAAAGGTGAAACTTTAGAGGTGGATGATCTGGCAGATAAAAAGGCAAAAGGCTGGTATCTTGTCTGTGTAGACGGATATCCTCTCGGATGGGGAAAGATTGCCGGAGGTACTTTGAAAAACAAATATCTTCCGGGATGGAGGCTTTGTTAATGATCAGATTGGATAAATACTTGGCAGATATGGGCTGTGGGACAAGACAGGAAGTGAAGAAATTCATTCGAAGCGGACAGGTATCTGTGGATGGTATAGTTGTAAAGAAGCCGGAGACAAAAGTGGAACAGACCGTTCAGGAAGTCTTTTTAAACGGAGAAAAGGTAGGATATGAAAGCTTCGAATATTATATGCTCAACAAACCGGCAGGAGTGATTTCTGCCACAGAAGATCAAGGCTGTCAGACCGTTGTTGATCTAATCAAGGACAAGAAGAGAAAGGATCTGTTTCCGGTAGGAAGACTGGACAAAGATACGGAAGGACTTCTTTTGATCACCAATGACGGAGCGCTTGCACATCGGCTGTTATCTCCGAAAAAGCATGTTGATAAATGTTATTTTGCGCGCATCTGTGGGAAAGTGACAGAAGAGGATGTGCGAAGTTTTGAAAAGGGAGTCAATATCGGAAGTCAGGAGCAACCGGAGATTACAATGCCCGGGAAGCTTGAAATCATTACATCAGATGATATTTCCAAGATTCGTCTGACTATTCAGGAAGGAAAGTTCCATCAGGTAAAGAGAATGTTTCAGGCAGTTGGTAAAGAAGTGATTTATTTAAAACGACTTCGAATGGGGACACTTATATTAGATGAAAATTTAGGTATCGGTGAATACCGTCCGCTGACAAAAGAGGAGCTTGAAAAATTATGATAAATTTGTTGAAAGACGTGGATGCAGTCATCTTTGATATGGATGGAACATTAATTGATTCGATGTGGATCTGGCCGGATATTGATGATGTTTATTTGGAAAAATATCATCTTACGAAACCGGATAATTTCCATGAAGGGATGGAGGGGATGAGTTATACAGAGGTAGCACAGTATTTCCTTAAGTGTTTCCCTACGTTATCTATGACCATTGATGAAGTGATGGATGAATGGACGCAGATGGCGCATGAACGATATGTGACACAGGTCGATATGAAGAAGGGTGCACTGGAATTCCTTCATACATTGAAAAAAGCAGGCATCAAGACAGGAATTGCTACCAGCAATGGGAGAACGCTTGTAGATGACACGCTGGAGGCGCTGAATATCAGGTCCTTATTTGACAGTGTGAAATGTGCCTGTGAGGCAGGCGCCGGGAAGCCGGCACCGGATGTATATCTTTTGACCGCCGAAGATATGGGAGTAAAACCGGAGCGGTGTCTTGTGTTTGAAGATGTGCCGATGGGCATATTAGCAGGAAAGAATGCAGGCATGACGGTCTGTGCTGTGGAAGATGAATTTTCTGCTCCGCAGCGGGGGAAAAAACGTGAATTAGCGGATTATTATATTCAAGATTATGACGATATTAAAAATGGAACATATGAGGTGTTAAAATAATGAGTAATGGTTTTTTGCCAATCTGTAAAAGAGATATGGAAGAGCGGGGCTGGGAACAGCTGGATTTTGTCTATGTATGTGGGGATGCTTACGTGGATCATCCTTCTTTTGGACATGCCATTATTATGCGTACATTAGAGGCATATGGGTATAAAGTGGGAATCATTTCTCAGCCGGATTGGAAGAAACCGGAGAGTATTATGGAATTTGGAGAACCAAGACTTGCCTTCCTTGTGTCCTCCGGTAATATGGATTCTATGGTGAATCATTATTCCGTATCGAAGAAACGAAGGAAAACAGATGCCTATACACCCGGCGGAGTCATGGGGAAACGTCCTGATTATGCAGCAATCGTATACAGTAATCTTATTCGTCAGACATATAAAAAGACGCCTATTATTTTGGGCGGGATCGAGGCAAGCCTTCGAAGACTTGCTCATTACGATTATTGGTCAGATAAGTTAAAGCGTTCGATTTTACTTGATTCAGGAGCGGATCTTATTTCTTATGGAATGGGAGAACGCTCGATCGTAGAAATCGCGGAGGCTCTTGACAGTGGAATTGATATCAAAGATATTACCTTTATTGACGGGACAGTCTGCAAGGTGAAGAGTCTGGACTCCGTCTATGATGCGATTCTTTTGCCTTCTTATGAAGAGTTAAAGAAAGAGAAATTAAACTACGCAAAAAGTTTTTATACACAATATTGCAATACCGATCCCTTTACAGGAAAGCGAATGGCAGAAGCGTATGGTGAGCACTTGTATGTTGTTCAGAATCCGCCATCGAAGCCGCTTACACAGGCTGAGATGGACAGAACTTACAGCTATCCCTACATGCGCACCTATCATCCTTCTTATGAAGAAACAGGCGGTGTTCCGGCAATCCGGGAGGTAAAATTCAGCCTGATCAGTAACAGAGGTTGTTTCGGAGGCTGTAATTTCTGTGCGCTGACATTTCACCAGGGACGAATTATCCAGACAAGAAGTCACGAGTCTCTTGTCAATGAAGCAAAAAAGATGATCTGGGAAGAAGACTTTAAGGGCTACATTCATGATGTGGGAGGTCCGACTGCAGATTTTCGTCATCCGGCCTGTGACAAACAGCTGGAGCATGGCGTATGTAAAAATCGGCAATGTTTATTCCCGACGCCCTGTAAGAATCTGAAGGCAGATCATAAGGATTATATTGAACTGCTGAAGAAGCTAAGAGAACTGCCAAATGTAAAAAAAGTATTTATCCGGTCAGGAATACGATTTGACTATGTACTTGCAGATCTTGATGATACATTTTTCTATGAATTATGTGAACACCATGTAAGCGGACAGTTAAAAGTGGCGCCGGAGCATGTGGCAGATGCTGTGCTTATGAAAATGGGAAAACCAAAGAACAGTGTCTATCAGGCATTTGTAAAAAAATATAAAAAGATCAATCAAGAATTAGGAAAAGATCAATATCTGGTTCCGTACCTTATGTCTTCACATCCGGGTTCAACAATGAAGGAAGCAGTGGAACTGGCAGAATATTTAAGAGATCTTGGATATATGCCGGAACAGGTACAGGACTTTTATCCGACACCGTCTACGATCTCAACATGTATGTATTATACAGGCGTTGATCCAAGAGATATGAAACCGGTATATGTTCCGAAGAATCCGCATGAGAAGGCAATGCAGAGAGCACTGATCCAATATCGTAATCCGAAAAATTATGAGTTGGTTCTGGAAGCATTGAAAAAAGCAGATCGTATGGATTTGGTGGGTTATGATAAACATTGTCTGATTCGTCCGAAGAGATCAGAAGCGGGAAAAGAGCGCAGCTATTCTAAAACAGACGGCAAACAATCCGCGAACGGACGGAAGAAGAAAAAGACAATTCGAAATGTTCACAAGAAAAAAACTGGGGGCAGAAAATCATGAAAATCGCGATTGTAACAGGCGCTTCTTCCGGGATGGGAAGAGAATTTGCAAGACAGATACCAAGGCTGTATCAAAGTCTTGATGAAATCTGGCTTGTAGCAAGAAGAACCGAACGCCTGAAAGAATTAAAAGAAGAACTTCCGATTCCGGTGCGCATTTTCGATGGCGACCTGGAGCGTGATTATATTTATGAAAAAATAGACCGTGAACTTTTTCTGACGAAGAGCGACGTTCGCATGCTGGTCAACAGTGCGGGCTTTGGAAAAGTGGGAGTTTTCAAAGACGCAGAGCAAAAGGAACAGCTTAGTATGATCCGCGTAAATTGTGAGGCGCTTACGAAGATGTGTATGGTCTGTATGCCGTATTTATCAAAAGGAAGCAGGATTCTGAATTTGGCTTCGGTTGCGGCATTCACCCCACAGCCGGGATTTGCTGTGTATGCTGCTTCTAAGGCGTATGTATATAATTTCTCCAGAGCGCTTCAGGAAGAATTGAGAAAAGACGGAGTCAGTGTTACGGCAGTCTGTCCGGGACCTGTCAGAACAGAGTTCTTCCTTCGAAGTGGTGAGCTGGCGGGAGACAGCCGGAAATTTGTTAAGGCGGAAGCGAAAGATGTCGTTCGACAGGCATTAAAAGATGCGGTGATGAGAAAGGGAGATTCTGTATACTCTCTTCCTATGAAAGCAGGAAAGCTTGCATCCAGACTATGTCCGGCAGGGCTCGTGGCTTATGTTATGGGACGCATCAATCACGTATAGACATAAGGAGTAAAGATTGAAATGACAATAGAAAAGGGACAGCCGGGCTATATCAAAGCCCACAAGATGAAATATCTTATATTTGCGATTGTTGAATTCGCAATTGTGGCAGCACTTGTCATACTCGGATATGTACAAACAGGTTCTAAGATGAATCTTCTTACTGTCGTGGCTGTGGTAGGGTGTCTGCCTGCTGCCAAAATGCTGGTAGAATTTATTGCTATGGCACCGCATAAGAGTATTGAACCTAAGAAGTATACCGAAATTGAAGAAAAAGCACCATTACTTACGAAAATGTATGACATGATTCTTACCGTGAATGATAAGATGATGCCCGTAGAAGTCTTCGTGATTTCCGGACATGTCATCTGCGGATATGCATCCAGCGATAAGACAGATGAAGTTAAGACAGCAAGGTTTTTGAAACATATGCTGGAAAAAAATCATTATGAAAAAATTACCGTGAAGGTTTTCCATGATTATACAGCATTTTTATCCAGAGCCGAGGGAATGAATAACATGGCGGCTGTGGATCATGCTGATACAAAAAGAAGAGAACACAAGATCAAAAACCTGATTTTAAGCACATCCATGTAAGAGAGAGTATATTATGCGAGAAATTGTGATCAAAGAAAATGAAGCCGGACAGCGTTTTGACAAGTTTTTAAAAAAATATCTGTCAGAGGCGACCGGTGGTTTCCTATATAAAATGCTTCGAAAAAAGAATATTGTATTGAATGGAAAAAAAGCAACAGGAAATGAAAAATTGAACTGCGGAGATACCGTGAAGTTTTTCCTTTCCGATGAGACAATTGATAAATTTTCTGGAAATCAAAAGACTTCTGCTCCGTATGAAAATATGCCGGATCTGGCGCTTCCCGTGCTTTATGAAGATGACCATGTATTGATCTTTCACAAACCGGCGGGACTGTTATCGCAGAAATCGAAACCGGAAGATCTTTCGGTGGCGGAGTATGTGATCTATTATATGCTTCAGACAGGAAGTTTAAAGAAAGAAGAGCTTGCCACCTTCAAGCCTTCCATCTGCAACCGTCTGGATCGAAACACAAGCGGCCTCATTACCGCCGGAAAAAGTCTTGCCGGACTTCAGAAATTAGGGAAACTTTTCAAAGAAAGAACAATGAAAAAGTATTATCTCTGCCTTGTAAAGGGAAGACTGGAAAAGAAGCAGCATATTTGTGGATTCCTTCACAAGGATGAAAAGACAAATACAGTGCGGGTTCAGGAAAACAGACTTCTTAAAGAAGATCTCCCAATCGAGACGGAATATGAGCCGATCGCATGGAAGAAAGATGTGACACTGTTGAAGGTTCATTTGATCACCGGGCGCACACACCAGATTCGTGCGCACCTTGCTTCCGTCGGACATCCGCTCATCGGAGATACAAAATACGGAGAAGAAAAGGTCAACGGAAGGTACCGTACAAAGTATCATTTAAAATGGCAGCTTCTTCATGCATATGAGCTTATCTTTCCAAAGCTTGATCCGCCCTTTGAAGCATTATCAAAGAGGAAGGTGACTGCCCCTGTGCCAAAAGAATTTTACCAGATTATAAAGGAGACAGAATGGGAACATGGAACTCAAGAGGCCTTAGAGGTTCTACACTAGAAGATATGATCAACCGGACCAATGAGCGGTATCAGGAACAGAAGCTTGCGCTGATCCAGAAAATACCAACGCCTATCACACCGGTGAAAATGGATAAAGAACATCGTCATATCACACTGGCTTATTTTGATCAGCGAAGTACCGTAGACTATATCGGGGTTGTACAGGGAATTCCCGTATGCTTTGACGCGAAGGAGTGCGTCGCAGATACCTTTCCTCTTCAAAATGTACATGAGCATCAGGTAGAATTTATGCAGGCATTTGAAAGGCAGGAAGGAATTGCATTTCTTTTGATTTATTATTCTGCCAGACATATTTTGTATTATATGCGGTGCGAGGAACTTCTGACCTATGTAAAAAGAGCAGAAAACGGCGGAAGAAAAAGTATCCGATTTGATGAACTGGACCCTCGTTTTTTTCTGAATTTAAAAAATGGTTATCTGGTGCCTTATCTGGACGGAATCAATCTGGATCTTACCGTTCGTGAAGAACTTGACAAATAAAGGGAAAATGCTTATAATTTAAAATATTTTAATGTGTTAGCACACTAAAGCGAGTAGAGAAACAGGGAGGTACTATGAAGAAATTATTACACACTCCTGAGGGAGTCCGGGATATTTACAATGTAGAATGCGGAAAAAAACTGGCACTGGAAAGCAGACTGAAAAAGACACTGCATTTATACGGTTACCATGATATTCAGACTCCGATGTTTGAGTATTCGGAAGTGTTCCGCAAAGAGATTGGAACGATTCCTTCGAAAGATCTCTATAAATTTTTCGATAAAGAAGGGAATACACTTGCTCTGAGACCGGATATTACTCCGTCCGTGGCAAGGGCAGCTTCCACTTTATTCGCGGACGAGACACTTCCCATCCGCTTGTGTTATACAGGAAATACATTTATCAACCATTCCAGTTATCAGGGGCGGTTAAGAGAAGTGACGCAGATGGGCGCAGAGCTTCTCGGCGACGACTCTGTAGAAGCAGATGCAGAAATGCTGGCAATGGTCATTGAAGCGCTCCTTGCTGTGGGCGTGAAAGAATTTCAGATCAATGTGGGAAATGTTGATTTCTTCCAGAGTTTAATGGAAGATGCCAGCTTAGAGGAAGAGGAACGGGAACGGGTGTTAGAGCTGATTGGAAACCGAAACTATTTCGGCCTTCAGGAATATCTGGAAAGCATTGCCGTTACCCGGAGTGTGAAAGAAGCATTTGTGTCATTGGGAGAATTGACAGGCGGTGTAGAGATTCTTGCGAAAGCGAAAAATCTGGCGCCGAATTCCTCCGGGATCATGGCTGTAAAACGGTTGGAGAAGATCTATGATATGCTTGCACTCTACGGAGTGGAAAATTATGTAACCTTTGACCTGAGCATGATGGGAACGTATGGATATTACACGGGAATCATTTTCCGCGGATATACTTACGGAACCGGGGATGCCATTGTAAAGGGAGGGCGCTATGATCATCTGTTGGAAAAATTCGGAAAGACTTCTCCTTCGATCGGTTTCGCCATTGTTGTAGATGAACTGATGAATGCTATGAACCGTCAGAAGCTTAGAATCGTATATACAAGAAAAAATACACTGATTCTGTATGACGATGAGGTTACAAAAAAAGCAGTAGCTCTCGCACAGGATTTGAGAAAAAAAGCGAAAAATGTAGAAATGATCAAAAAGGCAAAAGATCGTCTGTTAGAAGAATACGTGGAATATGGCAGAGAGTATTATGCCGGCAATCTCATTTACCTTAAGAAAACAGAAGAGATTACCATGGTCAACCTTGTTACCGGTGAACACAAGATCGTGAATGGACAGAATGGAGTATAGAACGATGAGATATTTGACATTTGCTCTGGGAAAAGGGCGTCTTGCAAGACAGACATTGGAACTTTTTGAGAGAATAGGAATTACCTGTGAAGAAATGAAGGACCCTGATTCCCGAAAACTGATCTTTACAAACGAAGAACTGAAATTAAAATTTTTCCTGGCAAAGGGGCCGGATGTCCCGACTTATGTAGAATATGGTGCAGCGGATATCGGTGTTGTCGGAAAAGATACTATATTGGAGGAAGACCGGAAGGTTCACGAGGTGCTGGATCTTGGGTATGGAAAATGCAGAATGTGTGTCTGTGGTCCCAAAGAGGCTTCTGCGCTTCTTAAACACCATGAGCTGATCCGTGTGGCGACAAAATATCCGAATATAGCAAAAGATTATTTTTATAATAAGAAGTACCAGACGGTAGAAATTATCAAATTAAACGGTTCCATCGAACTTGCCCCGATTGTCGGACTGTCAGAAGTAATCGTAGATATCGTGGAAACCGGTTCTACACTGAAAGAAAATGGTCTGGAAGTTCTGGAGGAAGTGTGTCCGCTTTCTGCAAGAATGATTGTAAATCCGGTAAGTATGCGTATGGAAAGTGAGCGTATAAAAACGCTGTTAATGAAACTTAGAATGCAGTTATAGAGGTGAGGAAATAATGAGAATACAGCGGTTAGATCAGGATACAAAAAAGAATCTTCTGGAAGATTTGCTGAAGCGCAGCCCGAATCAATACAGCGCTTATGAGAAAGATGTGGCTAAAATTCTAGAGGATGTAAAGCGGAAAGGTGACGAAGCTCTGTTTGGTTATACTGCCAGATTTGACGGAGCTCATCTGGATGCTGAAACTGTACGGGTGACAGAGCAGGAGATTCAGGAAGCCTATGATCAGGTTGACGAGGAGCTTCTGGGGATTATCCGCAGAGCATTACATAATATTCGCACTTATCACGAAAAGCAGAGACAGAACAGTTGGTTTGACAGCCGACCGGACGGAACAATCCTTGGTCAGAAAGTGACGGCCTTAGCAAGAGTCGGTGTCTATGTGCCGGGCGGGAAAGCCGCATATCCATCGTCTGTATTAATGAATATTGCGCCTGCTAAGGCGGCGGGAGTAGATGAAATCATTATGGTCACACCTCCTGATAAAAATGGAAAGGTTACGCCGACAACGCTAGTGGCTGCAAAAGAAGCCGGCGCTGATGTGGTATACAAGATTGGCGGTGCACAGGCAATCGGAGCGCTGGCATACGGAACAAAGAGCATACCTAAAGTAGATAAGATCGTAGGACCGGGCAATATATACGTTGCCCTTGCTAAAAAGGCGGTCTACGGTCATGTAAGTATCGATGCGATTGCCGGTCCCAGTGAGATCCTTGTGATCGCAGACGATTCTGCCAACCCGTCTTATGTGGCAGCCGACCTATTGTCTCAGGCAGAACACGATGAACTTGCCTCTGCCATTCTTGTCACAACAAGCGAAGAGCTTGCAGACGCGGTATCAAAAGAAGTAGATCGTTTTACAGCACAGCTGTCCAGAAAAGAAATTATCCAGAAGTCACTGGATAACTATGGGTATATTTTAATTGCAGAATCCATGGATGAAGCCATCAGCATTGCAAATGAGATTGCTTCCGAACACCTTGAGATTCAGACAAAAAATCCGTATGATGTGATGACAAAGATTCGAAATGCAGGAGCGATTTTTATCGGTGAATATTCCAGTGAACCGCTGGGCGATTATTTTGCAGGTCCGAACCATGTACTTCCGACAAATGGAACCGCAAAATTTTTCTCCCCGTTGTCCGTGGATGATTTTATCAAAAAATCAAGTATTATCGCTTATTCAAAAGAGGCATTGGAGAAAGTACATGAAGATATTGAAAGCTTCGCAGCAGCCGAACGGCTTACCGCTCATGCCAATTCTATCCATGTACGATTTAATAAGGAATAGGAGAATATCTTATGAATCGAATTGCAAAATGTGAAAGAAAAACAAAGGAGACGAATATTTCCCTTACTTTAAATCTTGACGGAACTGGAAATAATAAGATTCATACAGGCATCGGTTTTTTTGATCATATGCTGGATGGGTTTGCAAGGCATGGTCTGTTTGATCTGAGTGTATCCGTAAGCGGTGATCTGGACGTGGACTGTCATCATACAATTGAAGACACCGGAATTGTTCTTGGTACAGCGATACGGGAAGCGCTTGGTGACAAGGCGGGAATTAAGCGTTATGGCCACATGATCCTTCCGATGGACGAGACGTTGGCACTGTGTGCAGTAGATCTGTCAGGAAGACCGTATCTTAATTTTGACGCGGAATTTACAGTTCCCCGACTTGGAGAGATGGATACAGAAATGGTGAAAGAATTCTTCTATGCGGTATCGTATAGCGCGGCAATGAATCTTCATCTTAAGATCTTAGATGGTGGAAATAATCACCATATGGCTGAAGCGTTATTTAAGAGCTTCGGCAAAGCCCTTGACATGGCTGTAATGGAAGAACCCCGCATTACAGGAGCATGGACAACAAAGGGAAGTCTTTAAAGGAGTTGTAGTAATATGAGTTATAAAAGATTAATTCCCTGCATCTTTATTGCAGGCGGAAAAGTAGTAAAATGGGTGAATGATAAAACGGTTCTCTGTGAGGATGCGGTGAAGCTTGCCAGATATTATAGTGAGCACGGGGCGGATGAACTGCTTGTATTTGATCTGTCTGATTCAGACGAAGATCATGATAACAATATTGATCTTATGCGAAAGATTAATCGTAACATCAGTATTCCGATGGTTGCCGGCGGCAACATCAAACGCCTTGAGGATGTTAAGAAGATTCTGTATGCCGGCGCGAAACGTGCAATGCTTAATTTCTCAAAACCGGGAAGTGCTGCTGAAGTCGAAGAGGCTGCAAAACGGTTTGGAAAAGAAAAGATCGCAGTATCGCTCAATGATTTTGACGCTTTGTTTAAGCATCAACAGATCATTGAGGATTTTACAAGTGAAATCATCTTCATGCATCGTCTGGACCTTAATTCCGTGATGAACGTGACAGATATACCATGTGTTATCCTTACCGACACAGAAGAAAAGCCGGAATTATTTAAGATTTTAAAATGTCCGGGAGTCAAAGGGTTATCGGGAAAATATATCAGCCAGTCCAATATGGATTTTGTGACATTTAAAGAGGAATGCAAGCAAGAAGGAATTAAAATGACCTCCTTTGAAAGTATTATGGATTTTTCTCAGTTCAAGCTAAATGTGCAGGGACTGCTTCCGGTGATTGTACAGCACTATAAGACAAAGGATGTACTTATGCTTGCTTATATGAACGAAGAAGCTTTCGATAAGACGATTAAAACCGGGAAAATGACCTATTACAGCAGAAGCAGAAACGCATTGTGGGTAAAAGGTGAGACGAGCGGACATTTCCAATATGTAAAGTCTCTGACCATTGATTGTGATAAAGATACGCTGCTTGCGAAGGTGGACCAGATTGGCGCTGCGTGTCATACAGGTAATCCGACCTGTTTCTTCCAGCCGTTAGCCGGAACAGACGATGAAAAAGCAAATCCACAGCGCATCTTTGAACATGTATATCATACGATCGTGGATCGCAAACAGAATCCAAAAGAAGGCTCTTATACGAATTATTTGTTTGAAAAAGGAATTGATAAAATATTGAAAAAAGTAGGAGAGGAAGCGACAGAGACGGTTATTGCAGCTAAAAATCCGAATCTGGAAGAATTGAAATACGAAGTGGCAGATCTCCTCTATCATCTGATGGTTCTTATGGTGGAACGTGGATTATCGTGGGAAGATATTACACAGGAACTCTCAGACCGCGAATAGCATACAAAAATTGTGAGTTTGTCTGAGTTTGCATGGGAAGATCACAGGAATAAGAAAAGAAAGCCGGGCATATACTTCTTACAAAAAAAGAAGGTGCCCGGCTTTATGAATGATTCGGAACGACGACGCAAAGAGCTCTTAGAACTAACAAGACAAAGATATAGTGACTCCACTGCACCGCCTGCAGTCCATCCGCGGTACCATGCAGTCTATGAAGATCTCTACGGAACGGAGGATGAACTTCCGGGTGGAACATTGGGAATCCGAACATTTTTCTGTATCCTTCTTCTTGCTGTATTTTTATCCATGGAACATAATCATAACGAAATCTGGAACGTGAGCAGTGAAAACGTAGTAGAGGCTGTAACAAATGATATGGATATTCAGGAATCGCTTGAAGTTCTACGATAGTTTGTTTGGCTTTTTTTCAGATAAAAAACAAGGTGTACAAAATGTGGAGGAGAATATAGTTCATGTAATTGTATTAAATTTATTGATGAGTGTAGTGAAGAGATAACTAATTTTAATTTTTTAGGAGCTACATGGACAAATCGTCATACTTAATATTAAATATTCCATAAGAAAAGAACATTATTTTTACATTGTAATCTCTCAAAAACAAAGATATACTATAACTAGAGATAATCGGAAAGGGGGGACTGCTTTATGCCAATGACGATTAAAACATTACTTGCAGATTATCTGGCTGAAATTCAGAAAATATATGGTTTGCACTTGAAAAGCGTCATACTTTACGGGTCTTATGCCAGAGGCGATTATACACCGGAGTCAGATGTGGATATTATGATTCTAGTGGATCTACCTGATGATGAGTTGGATCAATATGCAGATGAACTTGCCGAAGTGGGGTTTGAGTATAATGTTGCACATGACATCTGGATGATGCCTGTGGTGAGAAATCAGGATCATTTTAATCATTGGGTAAAAGCCTATCCTTTTTACGAAAATGTTCAGAAGGAAGGGGTGAAGCTTTATGAAGCAGCCTGATTCTGTGGATATAGGGACTAGAATGGATGTGGCAAAACATCGTTTAGATGTGGCACAAGAAGATTTAGATACCGCACACCTTACTTTTGACGCCGGACAATTTCGTGGAGCAAATAACCGGCCTATTATAGCATCTTTCATACCATAAGTGCTGTACTTGCCAAGGAAGGTGTTGCTTTTAAACGTCACAAAGATACGTTGAGTTATTTTGATAAGAATTATATCAATACAGAAATATTTCCAAGGGAACTAGGTCGGAAAATAGTGAAGGCAGAAGAAATTCGACACGCCAGTGACTATGATACATTTTATATTGCCTCCCAAGAAGTAACGGAGCAACAGATTAAAACTGCGGAAATGCTGCTGGAATTAGCCAAGAAGCATTTAGAAATTGAATAAATCTGTTCTTTTAAATATTAAAACACGAAAGTAAGAATCTGAGTAGATTTTTGCTTTCGTGTTTTTAATGTCCTGATTTATGAGCTAGAGGAAAGATATTTGCTTGAAGTTCTTCCCTAAAATGTATATAATAATATGGATTGGATGATGTAAAATATATACAAAAAATAGAAGGGGAAAATATGAGAAAATTAGCTTTAAGCGATGATATATTATTGAGCATAGAGAAGCCCGCCCGCTATATCGGTGGAGAGGTGAATTCTGTAATGAAGGACAAACATGAGGTGGATATCCGTTTCGCCATGTGCTTTCCTGACGTCTATGAGATTGGAATGTCTCATTTAGGAATTCAGATTCTCTATGATATGTTTAACCGTCGGGAGGATGTGTGGTGTGAACGAGTTTATTCTCCATGGCTGGATCTCGACAAAGTGATGAGAGAAGAAAATATCCCTCTTTTCGCACTGGAATCACAAGATCCAATCAAAGATTTTGATTTTCTTGGAATTACGATTCAGTATGAGATGTGCTATACCAATATTTTGCAGGTGCTGGACTTAAGCCATATTCCACACAAATCTTGTGAACGGACAGAAGAAGATCCGATTGTGATTGGCGGAGGACCTTGTACTTACAATCCGGAACCGATTGCTGAATTTTTTGATCTATTCTATATCGGTGAGGGAGAGACCGTGTACGATCAGCTTCTTGATGCGTACAAAGAGAATAAAAGAAATGGTGGTTCCAGAAAGGACTACTTAAAAATAGCATCGCAGATAGAGGGAATCTATGTGCCTTGTTTTTATGATGCTGCCTATAACGAAGATGGAACGCTCGCCTCTTTTACAACTAATTATGAGAACGCGCCGAAGACCATTCAAAAGCAGATGGTGTTAGATGTAACTGATACATACTATCCGGAAGCTCCGGTTGTTCCCTTTATCAAGGTGACGCAAGATAGGTGTGTGTTAGAAATACAAAGAGGCTGTATTCGAGGATGTCGGTTCTGTCAGGCCGGAATGCTGTATCGTCCTACCAGAGAGCGGGATGTTGAAGTGTTAAAAAATTATGCTGTTCAAATGTTAAAAAATACCGGGCATGAAGAGATTTCTCTGAGTTCATTAAGTTCCAGTGATTACAGCCAGTTAAAAGAATTGGTTACATTTCTGATTGATGAATTTCATGGGAAAGGAATCAACATTTCCCTTCCATCTCTTCGAATTGATGCTTTTTCATTAGATGTGATGGAAAAGGTACAGGATATTAGAAAAAGTAGTCTTACGTTTGCGCCGGAAGCCGGTTCCCAGCGAATGCGTGATGTAATCAATAAAGGAATTACAGAAGAAGATATTCTCTCCGGGGCAGGGCAAGCATTTGAAGGCGGCTGGAATAAAGTAAAGCTATATTTTATGCTCGGTCTTCCGACAGAGACAGAAGAAGACCAGAAGGCGATTGCTGTTCTGGCTGACAAAGTAGCGAGAAGATATTACGAGATTCCTAAGGATCAGAGAAATGGGAAATGTCAGATTACGGCAAGCTCTTCATTCTTTATTCCGAAGCCCTTTACACCATTTCAGTGGGCAAGGATGTATACAAATGAGGAATACATTTCACGGGCAGCTACGGTAAAACATGCATTTAACGATCAATTAAATCGTAAGAGCCTGAAATACCACTGGCACGATGCGGAAGTCACTGTGCTGGAAGGCGTATTTGCACGTGGTGACCGTAAAGTTTCCAAAGTCATTGAAGAGGCGTACCATATGGGATGTATCTATGATGCATGGAGTGAAAACTTTGACAACGATAAATGGATGGAAGCGTTCCGACGCTGTGGTCTTACCATTGCTTTCTATAACGAACGTGAGCGTGGAGAAGAGGAGTTGTTCCCATGGGACTTCATTGATATTGGTGTCACGAAAAAATTCTTAAGAAGAGAGTGGGAGCGTGCCATGAATGCAGAAGTTACCCCGAATTGCAGACAAAAGTGTTCTGGCTGCGGTGCAGGAAAATATCAAGGAGGTGTCTGTGTTGAAAGCAAGAATTAAATTTCGAAAATATGGTATCATGCGTTTCATCGGGCACCTGGATGTCATGCGTTTTTTTCAAAAAGCAATGCGGCGTGCCAACATTCCGATTGCATTCACGGGTGGTTACAGCCCGCACATGATTATGTCTTTTGCACAGCCTTTAGGTGTGGGACTCACCAGTGACGGAGAATATCTGGATATTGAACTGACGGAGTCTATCTCCTCCGAGGATGCTGTGAGACAATTGAATGAAGTTAGTGTTGAGGGAATAGAAATTTTGAGTTTTGTACAAATCTCAGACGAAAAAAAGGCGAGTGGTATGACGATTGTAGCTGCTGCGCGTTATGAAATTACCTGTCTGGAATCGAAGAAGTCTGCGGAAGTTACAAAAAATATTCCGTTCGATTGGAATGAGAAGATTACAGATTTTCTAAAACAGTCTGAGATTATGGTATTAAAGAAAACAAAGAAAAATGAGCGCGAGATCAACATTCGCCCGCTCATTTATGAAATGAATGTTTCAGAAGAGCATATTCAGATGCTTCTTGCTGCCGGAAGCGAGGAAAACTTAAAGCCGGATCTTGTCATGCAGGCATTTCTTCAACATGCCGGAGCAAACAGCGAAGAGACACCTCTTCACTACCACCGTGTCGATGTTTACGCAGCGGCAGAAGACGGATTTGTTCCACTGGACAGCCTTGGAACCATAATTTATTAAGCGAAAAACAGAGAGATAAAAAGACATGGGAAAAAAAGAAGTAAAAACAAATGCCATGCGTATTCTGGAGCGTCAGAAAATTCCGTATACGTATGAAACGTACGAATGTGACGAATTTACGGATGGCATTGAAACAGCCGACAAACTCGGCTATGAACATCAATATGTATATAAAACACTGGTAACTACGGGAAAAAGCGGAGAACATTATGTCTTTGTCATTCCGATTGAAGAAGAAATTGACTTCAAAAAAGCGGCAAAAGCTGTAGGTGAGAAATCTTTGGAGATGCTTCACCTGAAAGATCTTACAAAGGTTACCGGATATGTGAGAGGCGGCTGTACAGCTGTCGGCATGAAGAAACAATTTCCGACTGTTATACAGGAGGATGCCAAAGACCTTCCGCATATGCACGTAAGTGGAGGGAAATTAGGTATGCAGTTGACACTGGCACCGCTTGATCTTGCAAAAGTGGCTAATGCAGAATTTGCGGATATCATTCACAGACTTTAGGAGGATGAAAGGCATATGGCAAAAGAAATGGACACCGTTATTTTTGATATCGGTAATGTTTTGATTCATTTTGACTGGATGGGATACTTAAAATCTCTTAAGTTTGATGAGGAAACATATGAGCATGTGGCAAATGCAATGTTTCGAAATGAAGATTGGAATGCCGGGGATTCCGGGCTTGTGACTACAGAAGAGTGGCTCCGGCTTTTTATAGACAATGATCGGGCGTACGAAGCGCAGATTCGTAAGACATTTGATGGTTTTGGAGCGTCAATTGTTCCTTATGAATTTACCGAGCCGTGGATTCAATATTTCCGGGAAAGAGAAATGAAGATTTATTATCTTTCTAATTACTCTGAGGAAATGTATCGTCAGTCAAAGGAACGGCTTTCATTTTTAAATCATTTCGACGGCGGTGTATTCTCATGGAAAGAAAAATGTATGAAACCGGATAAAGACATTTATGAAATTCTTCTTTCTCGATATGAGATCGATCCGAAGCACGCATTGTTCTTTGATGACCGGGAAGAAAATGTAGAAGCGGCTGCGAAACTTGGCATCCGTGGCGTAGTATTTCGCCCGGAGATTGCAAGGCAGATGTTGGAAGACGCAGGCAGAGATTAAGAAAAGAATGAAGATAGATACTAAAGGGGAGGACAGCAAAAGATGAATATTTTATTTTTTTTGAAGCCTAAGAGTGAACTGGCTTACATCTATGATTATCATACACTTCGTCAGGCATTGGAAATTATGGAGCATCACAGATATTCCTGTGTGCCGATTCTTGATAAAGATGGAAAATATGTTGGTTCTATTACGGAAGGGGATCTTCTTTGGGGCGTTAAGAAAATGAACCTGATGAATATTAAAGAAGCTGAAAATATCAGCATTATGAAAATTGAAAGAAGACGGGCATATCAACCGGTATCAATTGGCGCTAATATGGAAGATATTATCGGACGTGCGATGGAACAAAACTATGTTCCTGTTATAGATGATCAGGAGCATTTTATTGGAATTATTACAAGACGTGATATTATCGGATATTGCTATGACAAAACAAAGGAGTGTGCGAAATAGATGATCATTGATTTTCATACGCATATGTTCCCGGACAGGATAGCAGAGAGCACGATACGCTTTCTGGCCGATACATGTCAAACAAGCCCGCATACAAACGGAACTTATGAGGGGCTGTCTGCTTCTACCCGGGAAGCAAAAATAGATTTAAGTGTTGCGCTTCCGGTTGTGACGAAGCCATCCCAGTTTCGTTCGATCAATGAGTTTGCATCTCATTACCGAGATGGAAATATTTTATCTTTTGGCGGGATTCATCCGGCGTGTGACGACTACCGAAGTGAACTTCACGAATTAAAAGAGATGGGATTTTTAGGGATTAAATTACATCCTGATTATCAAGATATGTATTTTAACGATATCCGCTATAAAAGGATACTGGACTATGCTTCAGAGCTTGGACTGATTGTCGTTGTACATGCCGGAAAAGATCCGAAATGCCCGGATCATGTTCACTGTACTCCGGAAATGATTGAAGAAGTGTTAAATGAAGTGGCGCCGGAAAAGCTTGTGTTGGCTCATTTTGGCGGTAATGAAATGTGGGACGAAGTGGAACAGCGTTTGATCGGAAGAAATGTATATCTTGATACAGCTGTAGTGCTTGATACAATGCCGGAAGAACAGTTTGTACGAATGGTACGTGCCCATGGCGCAGATAAAGTGCTGTTTGCTACTGATTCTCCTTGGAGAGGACAGACCGAATTTGTTAAACGAATGAAGGAGATATCGTTGACGGAAGAAGAGAGAACCCAGATATTCTCCAAAACAGCACAAACCCTTTTGAACATTCTGTAGGAAAATTCCGAAAAAACTTCATGAAAAATTGTATGAGATACTTGATTTTCACAATATCTTGTGCTATGATATACCAGTATGCCGCACAATGAGGTTAAAGTTCTGCCCATTTTGAGGTCAGACACCGTAATTGGCGAGTAATGATAATAGGAGGTGCCATATGTACGCAATTATAGCAACAGGTGGTAAACAGTACAAAGTAGCCGAAGGCGATATCATTAAAGTAGAAAAGCTTGGTGTAGAAGCTGGCGAGACTTTTACATTTGACCAGGTGCTTGCAGTAAGTGACAACGGATTAAAGATTGGTAATCCAACAGTTGAAGGTGCAACAGTTGAAGCTTCTGTAGTTGAGAACGGTAAAGCTAAGAAAGTTATCGTTTACAAGTACAAAAGAAAAACTGGATACCATAAGAAAAATGGTCACAGACAGCAGTACACAGCAGTTAAGATTGAAAAAATCAACGCTTAATTAATTGGAGAATATCCATGTTTCATGTAACCGTTTATGAAAATAAGAAAAAAGAATACGTTGGTTTCCAGACCGAGGGACATGCAGGATATGCAGAAGCAGGACAAGATATTGTGTGTGCAGCAGCATCTGTCCTTATCATCAACACGATGAATGCAATTGAAGCATTTGCGGATGATCAGGCTTCGCTCGTGACGGAGGAAGAGGAAGGCTTTATTCATTATGAATTAAATGGCAGACCTTCCATGGAAGCGTCGCTTCTTCTTAAGACAATGGTTCTTGGACTTTCTGAGATGGCACATGATGAAGACTATGCACAATATATTGATTTAACATTCGAGGAGGTGTAAACAACCATGATGAAATTAAACCTTCAGTATTTCGCTCATAAAAAGGGTGTAGGTTCTACAAAGAACGGTCGTGATTCTGAGTCTAAAAGACTTGGTGCTAAGAGAGCTGACGGACAGTTCGTTAAAGCAGGTAACATCCTTTACAGACAGCGCGGAACAAAGATTCACCCAGGTGTTAATGTAGGACGCGGTGGTGACGACACATTATTCGCACTTGTTGATGGTGTTGTAAGATTTGAGAGAAAAGGAAGAGATAAGAAACAGGTTTCTATCTATCCAGTTGCTCAATAATTAGGAATCAAAGAGAGTGTTGCGATGTAGCTGATTTCAGTTATAAGGCAGCGCTCTTTTTTAAAAATTATTATTCTGTACAAGGTTAACAGTGAGAAGTTTAAAGGAGTAGACTTATGTTTGCAGACAGAGCGAAGATATTTATCAGATCCGGAAAAGGCGGAGATGGGCATGTGAGCTTTCGAAGAGAGCTGTATGTACCGAACGGTGGACCTGATGGCGGAGATGGCGGAAGAGGTGGAGATGTTATCTTTGAAGTAGATGAAGGTCTCAACACACTTCAGGATTACCGTCACAGACAAAAATATGCAGCAAAAGATGGCGAGCAAGGCGGAAAAAGACGTTGTCACGGAAAAGATGCAGATGATATTGTGTTAAAAGTTCCGGAAGGAACAGTTATAAAGGAATTTGAATCTGGAAAAGTAATTGCAGATATGTCTGGTGAGAACCGCAGACAGGTAGTATTGAAGGGCGGTAAAGGTGGTCTTGGAAATCAGCACTTTGCTACTTCAACCATGCAGATACCGAAATATGCCCAGCCGGGACAACCGTCTCAGGAACTCTGGGTAAGTCTGGAATTGAAAGTGATTGCAGATGTAGGATTAGTTGGTTTCCCTAATGTAGGTAAATCTACACTTCTCTCACGAGTGACGAATGCCCAGCCGAAGATTGCCAATTATCATTTTACAACGTTAAATCCAAATCTTGGGGTCGTTGATCTGGACGGCGCAAAAGGATTTGTAATTGCGGATATCCCGGGATTGATCGAGGGAGCGTCAGAAGGAGTCGGACTGGGACATGAATTCTTGCGTCACATTGAACGTACGAAAATGATGATTCATGTTGTAGATGCAGCCGGAAGTGAAGGCCGTGATCCGGTTGATGATATTTATAAGATCAATGCTGAATTAGAGGCTTATAATCCGGAAATTGCAAAACGTCCGCAGGTGATTGCCGCAAATAAGACGGATCTTATTTTTAATGACGGAGAAGCAGAAGATCCTGTAGAACGTCTGAAGAAGGAATTTGAGCCAAAGGGAATGAAGGTATTTTCGATTTCCGGCGCTACCGGAGCAGGAATCAAAGAACTTCTCTATTATGTATCTGAGGAATTGTCAAAAGTAGACGATAAACCAATCGTATTCGAACAGGAGTATTTCCCGGACGAAGAACTTATTTATATAGATCTTCCGTACACTGTCGAAAAAGAAGATGATATGTATGTAGTGGAAGGACCGAAGATTGAGAAAATGCTTGGATACACGAATCTTGATTCAGAGAAGGGATTTGCATTCTTCCAGAAATTCTTGAAAGATACAGGAATTTTGGATGAACTGGAAGCGGCAGGAATCCAAGAAGGCGATACCGTTAAAATGTATGGCCTGCAATTTGATTATTACAAATAGATCGAGTGCAAAAGAATAAGGAGAAGATTATGACGACAAAGCAGAGAGCATATTTAAAAAGCCTTGCTATGACGATGGAACCTATTTTCCAGATCGGCAAAAACAGTATGACGCCGGAGCTTACAAAAGCAATTTCTGAAGCATTAGAGGCGCGGGAATTGATTAAGATCAGCGTGCTTAAAAATTGCGCGGATGATCCGAAAGAGCTCGCATTTCTTCTTGCCGAGCGGACACGTTCTCAAGTAGTTCAGGTCATCGGTAAAAAAATCGTTTTATATAAAGAAGGAAAAGATAAAAATAAGAAGATAGAGCTTCCATAACTTTTTATATGAAATTGGAAGTTTCAGGAGCAAATAATTATGAAAATTGGAATTATGGGCGGAACTTTCGACCCGATCCATAACGGACATCTGGCACTGGGGCGCTGTGCTTATGAACAATTTCAACTGGATGAGGTTTGGTTTATGCCGAATGGCAACCCACCACATAAGGAACAAAGTTCTATTCAAATGGATGGCAATACAAGAAGCCACATGGTAGAATTAGCAATTGAGGGAATGAAAGAGTTTCGATTGGAAACATATGAGATAACGAAAAATGAAGTGTGTTGTTCTTACGAGACAATGGCTTATTTTGCCAACAAATTTCCGGAAGATGAATTCTACTTCATTATAGGTGCGGATTCTCTGTTTGCAATCGAAACATGGGTACATCCTGAGCTTTTATTCCCTAATTGCATTCTTCTTGCCGCATTCCGCGGAGAAATTGATACGGTTGAGGAAATGAATACACAGATCCAATATTTAAAGGATAAGTACGGTGCTGAAATTGAACTTCTGAATGCCCCGATTGTGCCAATCTCTTCCAGTGATTTAAGGAGACGTCTTATGTCAGGAGAATCAACGTCCGAATGGATTCCAAGAGCAGTAGAAGCGTATATAAAAAAGGAACAATTGTATGGAACAAAACATCACTAAAATTCAGGAACAGATACAATTAGAATTGGATAAAAGCCGGTATGAGCATACGCAGGGAGTCATGTATACTGCAGCAGCTCTTGCCATGCGTTACGGAGAGGATATAAACAAAGCAATGCTTGCAGGCCTTCTCCATGACTGTGCAAAATGCATACCTGCAGAAGAGAAGCTTCGCATGTGTGAAGAGAATCATTTGCAGATTTCAGACGTGGAGCGTGCAAATCCAAGTCTTCTTCATGCGAAGCTCGGAGCGTTTCTTGCAAAAACAAAATATAAAATTGAAGATTATGATATTCTAAAGGCAATTGAAAGTCACACGACCGGACGTCCTGATATGTCGCTTCTTGAAAAGATTATTTATATCGCAGATTATTTAGAACCGGGAAGAACAGAACTTCCCAATATGGCGGATGTACGCTCACTTGTCTTTCGGGATATCGACGAATGCTTATATCGCATCCTGAAGGATTCTCTTGTATATCTTGAAACAAAACATCTGCCAATTGATATTATGACAGAGAAAACATACCTTTATTATAAAGAAACATTGAAGAAACAGGAGGAAAATTAATATGGAACAAGCTATGAATATGGCACGTATTGCCTATGAAGCTCTTGCTGACAAAAAAGGAGAAGACATCAAAGTGCTTGATATTTCTGAGATTTCTCCTATTGCAGATTACTTTGTGATCTCTAACGGTACCAGTTCAAGTCAGGTAGATGCTCTGGTTGATAATGTAGAAGAGAAGATGCATAAGGCAGGATATTCTCTGAAACAGCAGGAAGGCACAAACAGCGGTACATGGGTACTGATGGATTATGGCGATATTATCGTCCATATCTTTGATAAAGAAAATAGAAGCTTCTATAATCTGGAACACATCTGGAGTGATGGAAGAGAAGTAGAAATGTAATTTGTCATATGATTTATGCAGGTAATTAATTTATGCAGGCGTGGAAATAAAATTCCTTGCCTGCATTTTGCTTGTTATGATTTATATTTTTAGAGTAAGCTTTCTCTTTACTTCATAAATCTGAATACACCAATTACTTTGCCTAAAATAGTGCAATCCGGCACAATGATCGGCTCCATTGTATCGTTTTCAGGCTGAAGACGAATAATGCCTTCCTCCTTATAAAATCTCTTTACCGTTGCGCCGTCATCTACAAGTGCAACGATCATTTCGCCGTTATGGGCAGTCTTTCGTTCCTCAACGAGCACATAATCACCATCCAGAATTCCCGCATTAATCATGCTTTCTCCTTTTACCTTCAACATGAAGGTCTGCTTATTCGGCATAAAATCCATTGGAATAGGGAAGTACTCTTCAATATTCTGCTCTGCTAACAGTGGTTCTCCGGCTGCTACACGACCAACAATTGGAACATTAACCATTTCTCTTCTTGTGAAATTAAAAGAATCGTCTAAAATCTCAATAGCACGCGGTTTCGTTGGGTCACGTCTGATGTAACCATTTTTCTCCAATGTTTCAAGATGAGAATGCACGGAAGAAGTTGACTTCAAATGAACTGCTTCGCAAATATCACGGACAGCCGGCGGAAAGCCTCGCTCCAAAATCTGTGATTTAATATATTCTAAAATTTCCTGCTGCTTTGCACTGATTTTTCCCTGTGCCATAGTAGTTCCTCCTTAAATAACTCGTCGGTCATCAAATTTAATAAAATAATTTTAACATATACATTCTTAAAAAGCAAACAAATGTTTAGAAAATATGTTCGAATATTTTTCGTAAATCTATTGACAAACACTTGTTTGTTTTATATAATTCAATCAGAACAAAAGTTCGGAACAAATATTCGAACAAGTAAAAACGGAAATAACTTTAATTCGAATGAAAGAATAGGAAAATGGAGTGTAATTAGACGCATTAAGGGGGAGTTTGATTATGAGGACAGAAAGATTATACAAGGCAAGTAAGAGAAGAAGACAAGTATTTTTAAAGAAACTGGCAATTGTTTTTTCTGTGATTGTAATTGCAGCAGGCTTAGGAATTACTATGGGAAGTAACCTTACAGGAAGCAATCAGGTATCTGCCCATGATAAGGATATAGTGGAAAAAGAAAAATATTATAAAAGTATTGAAATTGTATCCGGTGATACATTGTGGGATCTTGCAGAAACACATATGGACGACAACTATGACTGTGTACAGGATTATATTGACGAAGTAAAAGATATGAATGGTCTTTTAGATGACAGCATTCACGATGGGCAATACCTAATGATCCCTTATTATGAATAACTTACAAGTATTTGCATATATTATTAGCGATATATAAGGATTAACCCTATCTTAATCTTATTCTTATATATATTATACTCACCGCAAAAGCAATAGTTCAAAATCTATTGCTTTTGTTATAGAGATACATCTATACGACAAATACCGATTTTTCCAAAAGATATGGACAGAAATAAACGGATATGCTAATATGTCTGTATGGAAACCTAATCAGATATGATTTTTGGTTGTATGTATTAAATTTGGATATATAAGATATAAAGGAGAATTTGTATGGCTGATCATCAGAATACCAAGAAGACAAAATCTTATCATGAACAGACACAAATCGACAACACATTGAGGCTTCGAGAAGTTTTAAAGACATTACCTCCTTTTGCAAAAGATTATTTTCGTGCAATAGAACCAAGATCATCCTCAAGAACCAGAATTAATTATGCTTATGATATCCGCGTATTCTTTCACTTTTTAATGGAGAATAACCCTGTATATAAGAATTATTCAATGGAACAGTTTACTCCTTCGGATCTGGAGGCTTTGGAGCCTGTTGATATTGAAGAATATATGGAATACTTGAAGGTATATAAGCGTGAGGAGGAACTGATCACCAACAATGAGAAAGGTCTGGCAAGAAAAATGTCTGCGCTGCGAAGCTTTTATAGTTATTATTTTAAGCATCAGATCATTTCTAAAAATCCTACACTTCTTGTCGATATGCCCAAGCTCCATGAGAAGGCGATCATCCGTTTAGATACCGACGAGGTTGCACTTCTTCTTGATTATGTGGAATCAGCCGGGGATACTTTAACCGGACAGGCTTTGACTTATTATCACAAAACAAGGGATCGCGATCTTGCCCTACTTACACTTCTTCTTGGTACAGGAATTCGAGTTTCAGAATGTGTAGGGCTTGATCTCACAGATGTTGATTTTAAAAATCAAGGGATTACAGTCACAAGAAAAGGTGGAAATCAGATGGTTGTATATTTTGGCGACGAAGTTGCATCTGCCCTTGAAGTGTACATCAATGGAGATCGCAAAGCGATGACTCCCCTCTCCGGCCATGAAAACGCTTTGTTTTTGTCAACACAGAAAAAACGTATGGGCGTTCAGGCTGTAGAGAATATGGTGAAAAAATATGCCCGTCAGGTAACACCGAATAAGAAAATTACGCCCCATAAGCTTCGCAGTACTTACGGTACCTCCCTGTATAAAGAAACCGGAGATATTTATCTTGTTGCAGACGTTCTCGGACATAAAGATGTAAATACAACGAAGAAGCATTATGCTGCAATTGATGAAAACCGAAGAAGACAAGCTGCAGGCGCTGTAAAATTAAGGGAAAGCTAGATCAGGTGGCGCTCTGAAAAGTAAGTTTTTATTTACATTACTGTATTTATATGATATGGTATGTTGGAAATGCCGAAAAAGGAAAGGAAGAAATATAATATAAATTATGAAATTACAACAATTATTAAGCCAGACGCGAAAAGCTGTGGACGAATATCAGATGATTGAAGAAGGTGATCATATTGCAGTCGGTATCTCCGGCGGCAAAGACAGTCTTACTCTTCTATATGCACTGCATGGTTTGAAACGTTTCTATCCGAAAAAATTCGAATTGAGCGCAATTACCGTAGATCTCGGATATCGCGAATGCGATTTTACACCGGTTGTAAAACTGTGTGAAGAGCTTAATGTTCCGTATCGGATCGTTAAAACAGATATTGCCCACATTCTTTTTGAAGAGCGAAAAGAGCCAAATCCGTGTTCTCTTTGTGCGAAAATGCGTAAAGGTGCACTCAATCAGGCAGTAAAGGAAATGGGCTGTAATAAAGTTGCCTATGCACATCACAAAGATGATATTATTGAAACCATGCTCCTCTCTCTCATTTTCGAGGGCAGGTTTTATTCTTTCTCACCGAAAACTTATCTGGATCGTATGAATCTTACTGTAATCCGTCCAATGATGTTCGTAGATGAAGCAGATGTAATCGGCTTTAAAAATAAATATGAACTTCCGGTTGTTACAAGCCGCTGCCCGATTGACGGTTACACAAAACGTCAGTATGCAAAAGAACTTGTAAAAGACTTAAATCATGAACATCCCGGCGCCAAGCAGCGTATGTTCACAGCGATTTTAAACGGAAACATTAAAGGGTGGCCGGAACGCATTCCACATGTACGTTAGATTCATCGAAAAGCCCGGTTAAGAGTATATCTACCTATTGGTAAAATGCTCTTAACCGGGCTTTTGTCAGTTGCTTGATTTTTTTATAATTTTTTATCACATTGACGTTCTTTTAATTCAACCAGTTTTTCAATCGCTTCTGCAGTTCCTTCAATTCCGAGCATAGAACTGTTCAGGCACATATCGTAACTATTGACGTCACCCCAACGCTTATTACTGTAATAGTTGTAATAGCTGGAGCGTTTTTTATCGGTTTTTACAATTAATTCTTTTGCCTTCGCATCTGTTAGATCGTAAATTCTTGCAATTCTTCGAACGCGTGCATCTAAATCTGCATGGATAAATATGCTCAACACATTGTCGTATTCTTCCAGAGCATAATCAGCACAACGCCCAACTAAAATACAAGGACCCTCATCCGCAATTTTCTTAATCGCATCAAATTGTGCAAGAAAGACTTTGTGATTAATTGGCATATCCGTATAACTTCCGGAAGAATAGCCAAGTGAATAAGTATCCATCACAAGAGAATAAAGAAAACTGTTAGTCGGTTTTTCATCATGTGTTTCAAATAATTCTTTACAAAGACCACTTTCCTGTGCTGCACGATTTAACATTTCTTTATCATATAATTTAATATCCAGATGTTTGGCAACCACACGGCCAATCTCGCGTCCGGCACTTCCAAATTGACGTCCTATTGTAATAATGGTGTTTGTTTTTGCCATACTTATCACGCTCCTCATTTATATATATGAGGTATTATACAACAATTCAAATAAAAAGTATATAATTTTTAGAATATTTCATTCAAAAATCATTTTCGTAATTGTACGAGAAGTGCTTGAAAATATTCCGGTAAAGGAGCTTCTGTCTCTAAGTATTTTTTTGTTCTCGGATGGATAAATCCTAATATTTTCGCGTGCAGTGTCTGTCCCTGGAGTCCCAGGAATGGGCATTTCTTCGGACCATATACTTGATCACCAAGAAGCGGATGACCGATGCTGGACATATGTACGCGGATCTGATGAGTACGTCCGGTTTCCAATCTGCATCGGATATAAGTAAAATCACCAAATCGTTCTAATACCTGATAGTGTGTTACAGCGTTTCGAGAGCTTTTTGCGTGAACACTCATCTTCTTTCGGTCTGTGGGGTGACGCCCGATGGGTGCATTGATGACACCCTCGTCTTCTTTGATATTACCGTGAACGATTGCTTCGTATTCTCTGTGCATGGAATGCTCTTTTAACTGTTCTGAAAGCGCCTGATGCGCCAGATCATTTTTACAGACAACAAGAGAGCCTGTCGTATCCATATCGATGCGGTGTACAATTCCAGGTCTTAGATCACCATTGATTCCGGATAACTGGTCTTTGCAATGATACATCAGTGCATTAACCAGTGTGCCGCTATAATGCCCGGGAGCCGGATGAACAACCATCTGCTTCGGTTTATTAACGACAATCACATCCTGATCCTCATACAGAATATCAAGAGGAATGTCCTCAGGCACGATATCAGGCTCTTTTGCCTCCGGGACGGTAATTTCTACTCTGTCACCTAAAAGAAGCCTGTAACTGGCTTTTACAGGCTTTGTGTTGACTTTAATCAGTCTGTCTTTTACTAATTTTTGAATCCGAGAACGAGAGAGCTCTTCATACTCTTCCGCCAGGTAGCGGTCCAGCCGCATCCCTTCTTCATTTTCTACTACGAACGATTCGTTCAAGGTCTTCCTCCTTATAATAAAAAAACAATAACAGACAAAATACAATGGTAGATACAGTCACGTAAATATCTGCCACATTAAATACCGGAAAATCAATCAGTTTAAAATAGAAAAAGTCGATCACATATCCAAGCCGCAGTCTGTCAATAAAATTACCGTATGCACCTGCCATAATAAAAACGGCACACAATCTTAACGGTAGAAATTTCTTTTCCATTGGTACACGCAGATAGAACCATACGACGACTACACTGATCAAAATAACGCTGAAAAAGAAAAAGATCTGTTGATTCTGAAGCATCCCAAATGCTGCGCCCCGATTTTCAAGATATTCTAATTGAAAGACCTGATCCCATAATACGTACGCTTCTTTTCCTTTTAAGTGCACTACGGCAAGATATTTAGTGATCTGATCTAAGAAAATACCGGCCAGCGCAATTATTAGCGCAGCCAGATAGTATGTCGTCCGTTTTCTTTGTTGTTTCATAATTCATCCTTTTTTCGGCAGAGTGCCTCTTTTAAATATATTTTTTTACCGAGATCATATATCGTCCTTTTTTCGTCTCAGAGAGCGTTTCTTCATATTTGATACGACCCATTCCGCGTACCGATATGATATCTCCCGGCTTTAATTGATATCCATTGTTTGTAATCAGCTTCCCATTTACAAATACTTTTCCATTTTCAATATATGGAGTGACTTTGCTTCTTGAAAGCGGATAAGCGGTGGAAAGTACAGTGTCCAGACGAATAGACGGAACGGTTCCCTTAATCTCCTCATATTTTGGATTATAGTTGATATCAGAAGCATCTTTCACGACGGTTCTTACTTCTGTATGCCGAATACGAAAAAGATGTTCTGCAATGTATTCTGTAATTTCTTCTTTCGCAAATACAACCGCTGTTTTCCCATCTACGACAATATCGCCCAATCTGGCACGATCGATTCCCAGATTCATTAGAGCCCCTAGATAGTCACGATGGCTTAAGTCTTCGGCGAATTTTTGATGAAGAGGAGTGATCTCTACTGCTTTCAGAGGATATTCATACTCATAATAAAGAGCATCAGGTAGAAATGCAGCCATCTGACGCTCGGACATATCATACCCGCCATAGGTCTCATATCTCGTAAGGAGCATGTCCTTAGGCGTAGTATGAAGAATATGAAGTTCGTTCAAATTTAAAAAATCTGAAAAAGTTACAATATCACGTGAATACGCCTGATTGGATAATTCAATCAGACGTTTTCTAAGCATAAGTTCTTCTTTATTCATATTATCCCTGTCAAATTACTAGAATCTGGAACGCATAGAGGATGCATCAAAAGAAGTATTCAGAAGATCCTGAAGATCTCCGGAAATATCAACATTTGTCGGTGTAACTAAGAAGATATAATTTGAAATCTTCTGCAGGTTGCCGCTGATTGCAAATGTGGCTCCGGATGTAAAATCAATGATGCGCTGAGCAACTTCCAGATCCAGTCCTTCTAAATTGAGAATGACTGTTCTTCCGCTCAACAATGTCTCTGTGATTTCACGCGCATCTTCCACAGAATTCGGTTTGATCACACATACTTCCATACTCACATTGCTTCTTCTTGCAGGCTGACGCATTGGTGTTACTTTATTGCTGGAACGAGAACTTCTGGATGTTTTTACCGGAAGCTCATCGTAATCATCATATTCTTCATCTTCATCAAAATCATGATCCTTTTTATTACGACCGAAGAAACTCTTTTTCGCTGGTTTTTCATCGTAATCATCATCGTAATCATCATCGAAGAAATCGTCATCATCATAATCGTCATCATCGCTCAATTTCATGATGTCTAAAAACTTATCTAATACTCCCATGTCAAAATATCTCCTATCTTACGTTTATACTTGAGCATAATTACGCGCGCCAAAAATCCCTGTTCCAACGCGGACCATTGTTGCTCCTTCTTCTACAGCGACTGTATAATCATTTGTCATACCCATAGAAAGTATACTCACATTAACATTATCAACGTTTTTGTTGCTAATGTCAACAGATAATTTGCGTAATGAACGGAAAATCTCCCTATTTGTCTCTGGATTTTCTACAAAAGGAGCAATTGTCATGAGTCCTTTGACCTGAATATGATTAAAATCCTTAATTTTATCTATAAGTTCATCTAATTCTTCCGGCATAAGACCGAATTTGCTTTCTTCTTTTGCTACGTTTACTTCAATCAGAATATTAGCAGTTATGTTATGCTTTGCAGCTTCCTTTTCGATCGTCTCTGCAAGTCTTATAGAATCTACAGAATGTATGAGCGCAACCTTATCGATAATATATTTTACCTTATTACGCTGAAGATGTCCGATCATATGCCACTGAATATCTTTCGGAAGAGCTTCATACTTATCGGTAAGCTCCTGAACTTTATTTTCACCAAACACGCGAACGCCAAGATCATAAGCCTCTTTTAAGGTTTCCACCGGTTTTGTTTTGCTGACCGCGATAAGCGTTACATCGTCTCGTTGGCGGCCGCTGTTTTCGCATGCCTTCACAATCTTCGCCTCTACATCTGCCAGATTTTCCTTTAACATGATAGAATCACTCCTTTTATTTTCTATTGAAATACAACGTCATTTTCTTTTACAGAGTCACTGTCGAGGGCTATATGGTCATAATTGGCAAGTCCGTAATCATTTCCTTCTTCTACGACATAGTACTCTTCGCTTTCACAAAGGATTTTGATCTGTTTGAATACTGCGTATCCTTTATTGATATTGTATACGCCCTTCAGCTTTTTCTTTTTCTTCAAAGCATATGTATCACTGGAATCAGGCTTGATCAATATCGGAGATTTTATATCCTCAAAAACAGTCGGGTCCAGGTAGACCATACCGGTTTCGTTGTCACGATAATAGACTTCTGCCGTATGGAATACCGCCTGATCCTTTCCTTCATCCACAAGAACCCCCGCAGATTTGCTGTTTCCGCCCTGGGTGAGATAATCTTCCGGTACGATATAAAATTCTTTGGATGTAACAGACGATTTTGGAATCTTAAGTCCTGATTCGTCTTCAAGAATCAGTTCCAGATCAAGATATCGTTCCTGCGCATAGCGGATCATTCCCGCATCAAAGGTAAGGAACCCGAGATTGGCATCTTTAGTATTATAAATCTGAAAAGAAGCCACTGCTGTCTCATTATCTTTGGAAAAACGAACACGAACGCGCTCAATATCTGCCATTTCTTTTGCTGTTTTGTCATTTAATAAAATCACGACATTCCAGATATCATCCGTGATCAGTTTATAGACAGGATCGCCGGCATTCACTTTACAGTTATCTTTAAAATTTTTCTGTTCATAATTTTGCTTTGTGATCATATCTTCCGTGATGTCGCTGAGTGCAATCTGCTCATAACCATCTGCCGAGTATATGACGATCCCATCTTTAGCACTCTTATGTACTTTCAGACGGTCACCTTCCGTCTCAAGCATATCGGTCAATTGTGCCTGCCGGCTTTGATTGGATTTGCTTTCCAGCACAGAAGAAAAATGGTCTTTTAATGTATAAATATCATGAAATTCCTCATCTTTAAAATTTTCGCCGAAGGACTGTACTTTAACTAACAGAGCTTCCTTCTCCTCTGATGTCAAATCCTGTGACTCTTCCTCTCCGTTTGTCTTAAAGTTAAGCTCCTCCGGAGAAACCGTATATACATTTGTCTTTGCACCGACCTTGCTTCCTTCTGTGGCAAAGTAATTCACATATCCGCTTTCTTCCGCGTTGACGATCGTCTCACTGCGTACAACAAGGCCTGTATAGGCGGTATCTTTTAAGATAGAGCCTTCACGAACCTCATAAGCGGAAACATGTCTGTCTGTCAAATATAAAAGCACGAGCACGATCAAATATACAAAGATTGCACCAAATACAATAATTCCGATATTCACATGATTTTTTTTCCGATAAACAGTAATATTTGTTGTTTTTTTAGCAGCCAAAATATAAGCCCCCTATAATAATTTCAATGCGGCACCATTTAAATAGTTAAAACACCTTCCCTGATATGCACCGCGCTCTTTCATAAGTGTTTCTGCCTCTTCTTTCAACTTCCACCAACTGGTCCCCCAGTTACAAAATACGGAGTCTTTTTCAGGAACACGGCTGAATAACCGCTCGACGACAATATTCGGATTTAAATACTCCAGAAATGAAATGAGCCGTTCATAATATTCTTCTTTTGAACATATTGTTATTGTACCATTTTCATAATCCTCACACAACCTTGTGTTTTTGGCAATATAAAGAGAATGTATTTTAACTGCATCTATGCGAAGTGCAGAGAGACACTTGGCGGTTTCTATGCAATCTTCAAGATGGTCATTGGGGAGATTCAGTATCACATGAGCACAGATCTCAAAGCCATATTTTTTAATCTGCAAAACGGCATCCAGAAATTCTGCCAGAGTATGCCCTCTTCCGATTTCCCGGAGTGTATGATAGTTAACAGTTTGAAGTCCAAGCTCTATGGAGATGTTGACATGATACTCCTTCTTGACGCTTAAGAGTGCTTCAAGATAGTCTTCACGAATACAGTCCGGTCTTGTAGACACCGCAATTTCTACAATATCCGGTACGCTGGCAGCTTCTCTGAGAAAACGTAGGAACTGCTCCACAGGCAGAAATGTATTTGTATAATTTTGAAAATATGCAATGAATTTATGAGCATGATATTTTCTTTCAATATGCGCTTTCGTTTCTAAAAGCTGTGTTGTTACCGGAACCGTCTGCTCCATTGCCTCAAAACCGGTTCCGCATCCTGCACAAAAAGCACATCCACGATTTCCATTTTGGCGGTTTGGACAGGTGACCGGGAGATTAACCGGAAGTTTATATACTTTTTCTCCATATTGTTTCTTCAAATATTGTGAATAACTGTTATACATGGAATTCCTTTCATCTATTTCTATAATTTCTGTATAAAAAAGACGGATGTGAGAGATACTATGACCAGCATAAAAAGGAGGCAGTGTTTATATGAAATGGTTCGATAATACAGCGTTGACAATTGTGATCATCGGTGCAATAAACTGGCTGTTGGTCGGTATTTTCCGATTTGATCTGGTTGCTCTTTTATTTGGAAATCTCTCATGGATGTCTCGCATCATCTACACCTTAGTAGGACTATGCGGACTTTATCTGATCAGTTTATACGGGAGAATCCGTTCTACATCGGATATGTAACCATAAGAATAGGGGTATCCTCATAGCGAAGATGCCCCTTTACATATGAGCGAATTTTAATTTAAGATTCCGCCTGATTTTCAGCCAATGCGATTCCCTGAATCAGAGTTGTCATATCCTGATATAGAAGATCTTTGGACTTCGCCCCCATCACAATGGAGATATAGGGTTTCCCATCCTGACTCTCATTTAAAAGAACAAGACAGTTTCCTGCTTTCTTCGTAGTACCTGTTTTCCCGCCGATTATTTTCGCGTGTTCCGGAAGTTCAACGGTTCCCTGTGCATAGTAATTGCTTGCTTCCCATGTAACTTCCCGTTTCGTTCCATCCGCGCCTGTAATCTCTGCTTTATAATCTTTCTTATCTATGATATCTACAAAATCTTTATTTTTGACACACTCATTGAAAACAAGATAAATATCATAAGCAGTTGTATAATGATCGTCATCGTGAAGTCCGCTTGGATTTACAAAATGAGTACCTGTCGCCATAAGTTCGGCAGCTTTTTTATTCATCATTTTTGCAAATTCTTCAACACTTCCGCCAATATATTCTGCAATTGCATTCGCATTATCATTGCCGGAATGAAGCAGAAGTCCGTTTAAAAGCGCCTCGAGCGTAAGCTGATCTCCTCTTTTTAACCCGCATGTCTGCTCATCCGCAGCAAAATCAGACTCGTCCACATTTACAGTGACAACATCCGAGAGATTGCCGTTTTCAAGTGCAACTAATGCAGTCATAATCTTCGTCACACTTGCAGGATAGAGCTTTTCATATACGTTATAACTGTAATCTACGGACGCCCCATCTACATCAAGAAGCGCTGCAGATGTGAGTGTCGTACTGTCGGGAATTTCTGAATTTCCGTCTTTTGACATTGTTCCGTCTTCTAAGTTTTCACCTTCCCTGACCACACACAAATCCGAGGAAAAAAGAGAGCCCTTATAAACTGCCTGATTGTATTGCTGCTGTTCATATTCTGCTACAAGTGTCTCTTTCGCAAAGAGATTTTTAATGATCAAAAATGATGCGACAACACATAACACTAACAGACATAAAATCATTGATCTGAGGATCCACTTTCTTCTGCGTCTCGCCTGCATCCTTTTTTTTCTGGAATTATTTGTACATCTCACGCCAATCAAGATCTCCTCTGTCTATTGATAATATAATAAGCTCTGCAGTAGCAAGGTTGGTTGCGATTGGAATATTATAGATGTCACACAAGCGAATCACATCATTGACATCCGGCTCTGTTGGCTTTGGAGCATGTGGTTCGCGAAGAAAGATCAGCGCATCCATATCATTCTGAGCGATCTGTGCACCAAGCTGCTGCTGACCGCCAAGACGTCCTGCAAGATATTTATGGATATTCAAATTCGTGACTTCTTCGATCAGCCTTCCTGTTGTGCCGGTAGCAAACAGATTATGCTTACTCAGGATTCCACGATACGCGATACAGAAATTCTGCATCAGCGCTTTCTTTGAATCATGCGCTATTAACCCTATATTCATTGTAAATCACTCCTTATTGATATTTTTTCGGTTGTAATCCAACATTCAATACGAATCCGATACCGATATATAAGCTGACCAGTGAGGTCAGTCCATAACTGACAAACGGAAGCGGCACACCCGTATTGGGAATCAGTCCTGTGGCAACTCCAATATTAATAAAGCTCTGAACTGCAATTAACCCTCCTACCCCGCAGCAAATAATCTTTCCTGCGAGGTTCTGGGCTCGTGCCCCTGTTAAAATACATTGTATCACAATTAGCAGCAACAACGCAATAACTATACAACTTCCCACAAAACCAAGTTCTTCGCCTATAATCGCAAAGATAAAGTCTGTCTGCGGCTCTAAAATGAAGTTTCCGTTTTTTACAGAAGTTGTCGTGTTGTTGTTAAGCCCCTTGCCGGTAAGCTGTCCGGAACCGATCGCCATGACAGAGTTATTCTGCTGATAAGCACCGTCATCCGCATATTTCTCAGGCTCCAGAAAAGATAGAATACGTTTCTGCTGATAATCCTTCAAAAACGGTTGATTCGGCTGTACGGCAATACTTAAAAAGATAACAGCTGTAGGGATTAAGATCAAAAGAACCGTTAAGATAAACCGGTAGCTTAATCCTGCAATATAGATCAAGATACACAGAACAAGCGCTGTACAGATTGTTGTGGACAGATTCGGTTCTGCGATAATAAGCACCAACGGTATTCCGCACAAAACAGCATATTTAAACAAAGTAGCCTTGTCATTCAGATCGTCCTCGTGCTTCATCAGAAAACGCGAAAAAAACAGAATCAACAAAATCTTCGCAAGCTCTGACGGTTGAAAGGTTGTAAATCCAAGATTGATCCATCTGGTAGCACCATTGACTTCTGTTCCGATCACCAGAACAAGCCCAAGGATGAGAACTGCAAATCCGTAAATCAGCCAATAGAAATCCAAAACCCAGACATAATCAATCAACGATACAATGACCATAATGATAAGTCCGGCTACAACACCAAATATTTGCTTTGTCTGGTATATTTCTTTTGCACTTCCCACTACAAAAATACCGAGGATCGACAGCGCTGTTACCAGTGCAACTAATATACAGTTGTAATCTTTTAACCGATATCGTTTCGTAAATCTAAATCTTGATAGTCTCAAATTTCTTCTCCTAAAAAATTGATATATATATGTGTTCTCTCTATTTCTACTTGAAATTCATCTTCTGTAATTTCGATATATTTTGAAATCGTTTCGTATAATTCCCTGCAGATACTTTCATAAGAATCCGGGAGACATTGAACTCTGTCACTTGTAACCAACGCTTTTAAACGGTTTTTCGCAACAGAAACAGAAGATTGTTTTAACATTTCAAGACCCTCCTATTCTTTTCTGAAAAGCCCGGAGAGCTTTGAAAAAATACTGTTTTCTGCTTCCAGATTAAGAAATGGAACTGTTTCTCCCATAATACGTCTGCAAATATTTGTATAGGCTTTTCCTGCCCGGGAGTGAAGACCGATAACCGGTTCCCCCTGATTTGTACCTATGACAACCTGTTCATCATCCGGAATCGCACCGAGAAGGGGGATTGCCAGAATGTCTGTCACATCATCGACAGACATCATATCTCCTCTCTTCACCATATCCATGCGAATACGATTGATCAGTAAGTCGTTGTTTTTTAAGCCGCTTTTTTCTAACAGGCCGATAATACGGTCGGCATCTCTTATAGCCGAGACTTCCGGAGTTGTCACAACAATTGCCCGATCCGCTCCGGCAACTGCATTTTTGAATCCCTGTTCAATTCCTACCGGACAGTCAAGCAATATGTAATCAAATTCTTCCTTTAGCTCCGATGTGAGTTTTTTCATCTGTCCCGGTGATATAGCTGACTTATCTTTTGTCTGGGCGGATGGAAGAAGATAGAGATTTTCATATCTCTTATCCCGGATCAATGCCTGTTTTAAGCGGCAGCTTCCTTCGATAACATCTACCAGATTATAGACGATCAGATTCTCTAATCCCATTACCACATCCAGATTTCTAAGTCCCAGATCCGTGTCGATCACAACGACTTTATTTCCAAGCTGTGACAGACCGGCTCCTATGTTGGCGGTTGTAGTTGTTTTACCTACACCGCCCTTTCCTGATGTAATTACAATAACCTCACCCATGAATAATGTCCTCCTATAACTCATTTTGTATTGTCTCTTGTGCTTTGTATAGGATTATCCTTTGTTTATGTTTAGTCACCGCCGGATGTGCTTCCAATCTGAGCAGCCTTTCCGGTAATGATTTCTTCTGCCGGCGCTTTGCCGTAATAGTATTTTATAACATCCCTTCCGACTTCAGCAGCGCGTGAAGAGCTGTATCCATTTGCAATACGGATCGCAAACGCCACTTCCGGATTTGCGCTTGGCGCGAAACCAACAAATAAACCGTGGTCAGGATGTGTTTTACTTTGCTGTGCGGTACCGGTCTTTCCGGACAATTCAAGTCCGCTTCGGTTCAGTTCCGAGAAAATATCAGCATTGTGTTCTACCTTAACAACATTTCGCATTCCCGTGTGTACTGCATTCCACGTAGAAGAAGGGATGTCGTCTAATGTGTTTTTGACTTCAGCTTCATATTCTTTTACAGTCTTACCATTCGAGGTAGTTACTTTATCAAGAAGTGTCAGGTCATATACAGTTCCTTTATTGGCAACAGTTGTAATATATCTTGCAAGCTGACTGGTAGTGTAGTTATTGGTACCTTGTCCGATTGAAGAAGGTACGGATGATTCATCTGAAATCTGTGGCTCTGCCTCCGGGATTTCAATTCCGGAAGTTTCAGACAAACCGAACTGAATCGCATACTTCTTCAAAGTATCGGTTCCAAGATCACTGGAATAATATTGTGCTGTTTTGTCCCCATCTGCTGTGTCAGAACCGATATTTGCAATTCCCTGATCCTTAAGGCTCATCCGGTATCCCACTTCATAGAAGAAGTTGTTACAGGAATGTTCAATCGCCTGCGCAACAGTCAGACTGCCGTGTGAATTTGGATAAGCCCAGCACTTCGGATTCGGCTCTACCTTCTTGTAGACGCCGGAACATGGAAGGGTTGACTCAGTGTTGATCACACCTTCTGTAAGACCTGCAATCGCAACCAGCGGCTTGTAGGTAGAACCCGGAGCCGTCTTTTCCTGAGTTGCATTATTATAAAACGGTCTTGCACTGTCTGTAAGCAATTTATTGTAATACTCGGAATCCATTGTATTGGCAAGACGATTGTTATCATATCCCGGATAGGACACACAGGCAAGCACATCTCCGTTAGTCGGATCTGTCATGACAAGAGATCCTGTACTTGGCTCAAGTCCCAACTGTCCCGGTGTAATTTCGAGATTCTCAATTTTATTGCGGATAAAGTCATAAGCGCCCATACTTCCGGCAGCCAGACTGTTATATTCCTCATCTTCTGTATCAAGAACTCCCTGCTCATAGAGCATAAGACAGATTTGATGTCCTGTGATGGAACCCGCTTTGATCATATATTTATAAATCAATTTATCAAAGCTGCTGCTGTCACTGATATAATCTGTAATATAAGCAGTCAGTGCTTCATATACTTCAGAAGAATCCGAATATTTTCCGCTTTCCGGCATGTAGTCCGCAAGCTTTGAGCTGTCAATCCAGTTTTTGGAGATCGCATAATTCAAATAAGTATAAATATTGATTGATTCATCATTATGCCATGCTTTATAAGTTTCGTCATTTGTATCAATGGCATCGGAAGATAATACTTGTGTATTACTTTTCAGCATGTCATTGACGATAAAAGACAGATATGCTTTTACTTCTTTGGAACAATCTTTATAAGCCTTCGCAGACGGATCTGCAAGAATAGATGTCAGGTTTGCCAACACTTCTTCTTTTCGGGCTGAAAATGTATTCCATACGGATTTCTCAGTGTCCTTGGCATCTTCTTCCGAAAAATGTGTCATATCTAAAATATCGTTTGAGAGAAATGCATTATACACATCTCCTATCGGAATGATCACATCACTTGCATCCCCTGCCTTTGTCCGGTCATAGTCCAGTGTATTCTGAATTTTAGACAACAGAATTCCGGCAAGCTCCTGCTCCAATATATGATAAGCCGCCACCTGAAGATCCGCATCAATGGTAAGGTAAAGATCATTTCCGGCTTTTGACTTTTTGCCCTGTACGGTTTCAATGACTTTACCTACATTGTTGACATACAGTTTTACTTCTCCCTTTTCCCCTTTAAGGTAAGAGTCCATTGTCTGCTCAATCCCGGATTTACCAATGGTATCATTCTTGTCGTAGATTTTCTGGTCTTCCTTACTGAGCGCATCGTATTCTTCCACAGAGATCTGACCGGTATATCCGATAATATTGGCAAAACATTTGCTGTCCGCATAACGTCTGAGAGCTTCTTCCTCTACGTTGACACCCTGGAGTGTATCCAGATTCTCCATAACGTCTGCCACTGTTTCATCACTGACATCTTCTGCGATCGTAGTAGCAATGTATTTCTGGAAACTGTTCAGTGACATTGCATAACGGATATTGATAAGCTTCAGAACTTCTTCTTTGCTGTATTTTTTCTGATTAATGCCATAGCCATATTGCTTATCTGTACAGAGATACTTGATAATCTCATCCGGCGTCTGATTTTTCTGCTCTTCCTTCAATTTGTCAATGGTTGCTTTTCCATACACATCGGCAATAAAACGAAGTCTCTGTGTATCAGATTCTGCGGTGAACATGTATTGATTATCTTTATTCAGAATAATTCCAAAATCATTGATCACCGTGTCGCCATTTGATTCCACCATATCGATCACTGTACGGATTACTTTATTTAACTCTTTATTTTTTTGCTCTTTTGAATCATAGTCGCCATTATCTTCAATGGTCACAGAATACGCCAATTCGTTATAAGCCAGAAGCTTTCCGTTTCGATCGTATATATTTCCTCTTGTGCCCTCCACATCTTTGGTCTTTTGAATCTGCAATTTATAGTTCTCTACATATTCCTGACCTTTGACGATCTGAAGATAAAATACACGTTGTATCAGTACCGCGGACATAATGCAAAATACGATAACAGCCACAAACAATCTGGACTTTAGCACTTCCGCAATCCCCGATTTGATACGTTTCCATAAACTAGACAAATCTGCTTGCACTCCTTTGTTCTTCTGCATCCAGCTTCCGATTGATCTGCAGAATGATCTGATACAGAATCAAGGTCGCCAGAATCGTGTATACAAGTTCCGGGATGATGATATGAAGAAGATAGGTTCCAAAATGAAAATCTCCATTTAACATATAGACACCCACATAAGTAATTACACCGTAAGCCAGTTCACTGGCAGCGATCAATGCGATAGGAAGTTTGATATCCTCATCATAGAACAGACGTTTAAACATTCCGTTCACATAACCGATCACCATATAGACCAGCATATAGAAGCCAAGACTTCCGCCCCAGAATAAATCTACAAACAGACCGGAAATAAGGCCTACGGTCATACCGCTTTTCTTGCCGCGCATAAACCCAAAAGATGCAGTTGTAATGATCATCAGGTTCGGGCAGATTGAAGCGAATCTTAACTTATGAAAAACAGTGCTTTCCAAAAGAAAACAGATTAATATGATGAAAAATGTAATCACTTTTCGTTTCATAAGAACTACTCCTCTTTCTTAGCTGCTGACTGGGCAGTCAAGTCATCCTTCGTTGATGTAATGACAAGAACTTCCTGCAGCTTACTAAAATCAACTGCCGGTGTAATGTAACCGGAATAAGTAAGTTTATTTGAATCCAATTCCAATTCACTGATATATCCGATGAAAAGTCCCTGCACAAATCGATCGCTGACATGCGCAGTCACAACCTGCTCTCCCACTTCAATTTCATTTCCGTTATTGGCAAGTTTTTCAAATCTCAGTCTTCCGTCTGCGGCAAGCTTCAGATCTCCGCGGACAATACAAGTGTCTGAAGTAGACAACACCATCGCACTTACATTGCTGGAATCATCGATAATGGAACGAACTCTCGCATAATCCGGTCCAACTTCCGTTACAATACCTGCCAGACCACTGCCTGCCAGAACATTACAGTTTTCTTTGATTCCGTCATTACTGCCTTTATCAATAGTAAAGTCATTGAACCAGTTTGTTCCATTATTGGAAATGACGTGCGCCCCTACCTTTTGGTAATCGGAATAGTTTTCGTCCAATTTGTAGAGTTCCCGCAAACGCTCCAACTCATATTGATCTTGACGCAGTCTCGTATTGTCAATCGTTAAGTCATCTACCTTTTTTTGAAGTTCGTCGTTTTTCTTCTGCATATCTTCCATCGTTTCAAAGTTACTGGAAACATCACTGATCCACATTCCCATGTAACTGATTCCCTTCTGCATAGGAACGACGGTATAATTGGCAATAAAAGTAAGTGGACCATTTCCTCCGGTAGCATGCTCAATCCCCATCAGGACAACACAGAAGAATGCAATGATCAACAGCCAGTATTTACTTGGAAGCGAAGATTGATTTCTAATTTTCATATTATCTCATCCACCTATAATTATCATCTAACATTGAAAATGCAAGTTTTCTCAATTCCTTGGAATTGATGATCTTTTCAAGTCCATGAACAGCACAGACATCCGGGTCTTTTGCCACAGCGACAGGGAGCCCTGTTGCTTTTTTGATATAAGTATCCAGTCCCGGCATAGCAGCCATTCCACCGGTTAAGAAAATACCGTTCTTATGAATCGCGTTTCTTACTTCCGGCGGTGTCCGATCGATCATAGAATGAATCGCACGGACACATTCCAGCAGCGGATCGCGAAGAGCCGCACGCACCAGAGTATAAGAGATGTTTTTCTGCATCGGTACGCCTGTGATCAGATCTCTTCCGGCTACATTCAAAGAAGCATCGGTTTCTCCGGTAAATACTCCAAATCTTTTGCGCAATACTTCTGCTGTCTGTCTCCCGATCAAAAAGTCATGGCTGTGACGGACTAAAGTAACGATGGATTCATCATAGAGTGTTCCTCCGGTTTTAAGAAGCCGGTTTAGAACAAGACCGCCGCCTGCAATTACAGAGAGCTCCGTTGTCTCTCCGCCAAAGTTCACGATCACCATTCCTTTTGTTTCTGTCACATCAAGACCAAGTCCGATGGCATCCGCAATGGAACGCTCTACAATATTTACCTCTTTTGCTCTCGCTGTAGAGTGGATTACCAGATCAAAGAATGCTTTCTTCTCCACCTCAGTCACATCCGTAGGAACCGCGATTACGTATTCAGCGCCTCGCACAAACTGCCGACCTTCCTTCAACAGATTTTGAAGAAGGAACTGCATGTTGTTGAATCTGGAGATTACTCCTCCTTTCATCGGAAAAATAACCTCGATATTCGCCGGCGCTTTCTGGTACATCTCATAAGCGGTATCCCCTACTGCGAAGATTTCCCGCTGGTCTCTGATCGCAATGACATTTTTCTCTTTCCAGATTGTATCTTTTTTCTTGTCATAGACTTTAATCTCATAAGAACCAAGATCCAGTCCATATGTATTTTTTACCATCTGAACTTATCCTTTCCAAAGCAAATTTTCTTCTTGAAAGCTTACATAACAATTATTCCCAATAATAATATGATCTAACAGCTCAATTCCGATCAAAAGACCGCATTCGCTGATTCTTTTCGTCGTCAAAATATCATCCCTGCTGGGAGTCGGATCTCCGCTCGGATGATTGTGAAGTAAAATCATAGACACTGCTTCCTTTTTCAGCGCCTCCACGAACAATTCTCTTGGCGTGACAAGAGACGCATTCACTGTTCCTTTGGATATGTTCGTCTCATCGATTAATTCCGCCTTGGAATTCAACAGAAGAAGCTTCAACACTTCCTGGTTTCTATGCCGCAGGTCTTCCATATAATATTCTGCCACCGATTGGGATGAGGAAAAACGAAGTCTCGGCTCAACAGAAGCTTTCGAAAGCCTCTTTGCCAGTTCCGACAGACAGAGAATCTGTACTGCCTTCACTTTACCTATGCCTTTTAACTTCATCAGACTTTGAAATGAAAACTGATGAATGCCCAGAAGTCCTGCTCCTCCATCTTGATAGAGAAGCCTTTTGGCCAATGCAAGTACATTTTCCCCCTTCGTTCCGGTGCGAAGAAGCACTGCTAGAAGTTCGGCATCACTCAAAGCTTTAGCGCCCTGTTTCAGGCATTTTTCATACGGACGCTCTGCATTTGGAATGTCCTTCATTGTATTCATTCGATTCATCTTAAGTTAAGATTCGCTATACTCCACCTTAAGTTTCTCTCCTTGAAAAACTCAATACATTCTACCATATTTACCAAAAAGTGTATAGAGTTATACCATTAAAATTTTCTTAATACGTAAGCCCTTTGTCGAAAGGAGCATACTTTTGGCTGACAGATTCTGCCACTTTAAGTCCATCCATGGAGGCAGATGTAATACCTCCTGCGTAGCCCGCTCCTTCCCCACAGGGATATAATCCTCTCACCACACTCTGCATGGTTTGATCCCGCAAAATTCTCACCGGAGATGAGGTTCGGCTCTCCACTGCTGACAAAACCGTATCCGGGTCAGCATAGCCTTTCAACTTCCGGTTAAACATCAGAATCCCCTGTTCCAACGCATCTGCAATTACTTCCGGGAAAATCTGACGGATGTTCGTCCATGTAATGTCCCCTTTTATCTGTGGCAGAATCGCTCCCGCCCCGGAAGAAGCTCTGTTTTTGCAAAAATCACCAAACAATTGTACCGGTATCCTTCCATTTCCGGCATGGTAAGCAGCTTCTTCTAATTTCTGCTGAAACGCGACTCCTGCAAGGACGTCTTCTGTTCCGAAGTCCTCAGGTGTGACGGTGACAATCACTGCACTATTTGCATTTTTGCCGTCCCGTCCGCTGTAGCTCATGCCGTTGACTGCAATGCGGCCCTCCTCGGAAGAGGCATTGACAACATAGCCTCCCGGACACATGCAAAATGTATAGACCCCTCGCCCATTTTCCAGCTTGGCGGTCAATTTGTAGGCAGCCGCCGGAAGAGAGTTCTTTCGAGCGCTTCCATACTGACTTTCGTCGATCATAGTCTGAAGGTGTTCTGCACGCACACCGACCGCGAAGGATTTTGCTTCCATCGGAATCTCTTTTTCGTGAAGCATATGGAAGGTATCACGGGCGCTGTGACCGATTGCAAGTACCGCAAGCTCTGTCGGAATTACGGATATTTCATTCGTATGCGTATCTTGAATCTCCAGAGAAACCAGTGCCTTTTCTCCATCTTTTTCTTCAAAGTTCACAGCGGACACTTTGGTATGGAACCTTACTTCTCCACCGGATTTCTCAATGGAAGCTCGCATGTTTTTTACTACATCTACCAGGATATCTGTTCCGATATGCGGTTTGTTATCATAAAGAATTTGTTCTGGAGCGCCATGCTTTACAAAGACTTCTAACACTTCTCGTCCTCTTCCTTCTTTGTCATGCACAAGCGTATTCAGCTTTCCGTCAGAAAATGTTCCGGCACCGCCTTCCCCAAACTGTACGTTCGAATTGGATTTTAACTTCCCGTTTTTCCAAAAATCTTCTACGTCCTTCACGCGTACGTCAACCGCTTCCCCTCGTTCCAGAAGGAGCGGTCGATATCCCATTTTCGCAAGCGCATATGTACAGAAAAGCCCGGCCGGGCCACTTCCTATGATAACCGGACGCTCACGGAGGGACTGCTCGCCGCAAGGTATAATCTTATAATCGGCAATCGGTCCGCGAAAGAGAACGTTTGGATTTTTGATTTTATGTTTCAACGCTTTCTCACGTTTCACTTCTGCTTCCACTGTATATACATAAAAAAGTACCGGCTTTTTTCTTGCGTCCAAAGACCGTTTTAAAATACGAAAAGACAGAAGATCTGTCTTACGTATGCCCAGCACTTTTTTGATTTTTTCTTCTAACTGTTCCTCTGTGTGAGGAATCTGTAATTTCAGTTGACTGATCTGAATCATATATTACTCCAATCTTCCTGCGGCTGTTCCCGCTAAATATCCGCTTGCCCATGCCCATTGCAGATTATAGCCGCCACAGATTCCATCTACATCTAACAATTCTCCGGCAAGATACAGATTCTTACAACAGAGAGATTCCATTGTATCGTGAGAAACTTCGTCAAAACGAATACCGCCTGCACATACCTGTGCCTGTTCAAACCCATTGGTATCTGTGATTACGAATTCCATATTCTTACATGCATGAAGAAGTGCGGAAAAAGAAGTCTTTGAAAGTTCCGATACTTTCGTCTGTTCTCTGATGCCTGCATATCTGAGAATACAGGGAATTAACTTCTGATTAAATATACCGATAAGAAACTTCGACATGGTAAGCATTTGCCGCTGTTCCATTCTCTTTGTTAAGAAGCCGCACAGCTCCTTTTGATCCATCTGCGGGATCAGATCCAGATGGACAACTGCATTTTTATGATAATAAAGCGCTTTTGCCGCACAGCGGCTAATCTGAAAGATCGGGATTCCCGAAAGACCGTAAGCGGTAATCTGAACTTCCCCTCGATCTTTTGCTATATAGGTTCCATCTTCATAGAAAGACACTTCTGCATCTGTTCTTACGCCGGCAGCCGCTTTCAGCGCAAAACGGTCTACTTTCAGCTGCACAAGAGCCGGTACCACCGGAACCATATGGTGCCCCATAGATTTTGCAAGGTCATACCCGCTTCCATCGGAGCCCAGCGCCGGCGCTGCCTTTCCGCCACATGCCAGAATCACTGCATCCGCCTCGTATTTTTTCCCGTCCGTGGAAATAAGAAATCCTTTTTTTGTTTTCTTTAATCCGGTCACATATACATTCGTCTCTACTTCAACGCCTGCCTGCTGAAGTCTCGTCCTGAGTACACTTACGATTGATGACGCCTGATCAGAACGCGGATAGTAATAGCCGTTTCGGCCCTTGGGAAGAATACCAAGATCAGAGAATACATCCAGTGTTTCAGTTGTTCCGAATTGCTGCAGCACTTCCTCAATCCCGTTTGGAGTATCCGAGAAAAAGCAGTTCGCATTCATTACCTGATTGGTGAAATTACATCGTCCGTTCCCGGTAGACAAAATTTTCTTTCCCGGCAGATCTTTGCGTTCAAGGATACGAATCTGAGCCGCGGGATTTTCTTTTGCTGCAGCTATGGCTGCCATCATTCCGGAAGCTCCGCCTCCTACGATCACGATTTTTTTCATAGTGCCTCCTTTATAGTTCTTAGAGCTGTATGATCTCTGCACGAACCAAATGCTCCAGAGACATTAAGATGCCAAGCTTGGCGTGCGGCCATGTCAGTCCACCCTGGAAATAAACTGCATAAGGCTCTTTGATCGGGCCGTCTGCTGAGAGCTCGATAGAGGAACCCTGAACAAAGGCTCCGGCAGCCATGATCACATCACTGTCATATCCCGGCATTGCCCATGGCTCCGGATACACATAAGAATCTACCGGCGCTGCCGCCTGAATCCCACGACAGAAAGCAATGACACCCTCCGGGGTTCCGAATTCTACTGCCTGTATAATATCGTGCCGGCTCTCCGTCCCGGTCGGAACGACTTTATAGCCCAGGCGCTCGTAAATATTTGCCGCAAGGATGGCTCCCTTTAAAGCACTTGCCACAACGGTTGGCGCAAGAAAGAGCCCCTGATAAAAGGACTGCATAACGCCAAGAGATGCCCCCACTTCTCTTCCCAGTCCCGGAGATGTCAGACGGTAACCACACGCTTCGATCAAATCTTCTCTTCCGGCGATATATCCGCCAATCGGAGCAAGTCCGCCGCCCGGATTCTTAATCAGAGATCCGACAACCATATCAGCTCCCACATCACTTGGTTCCTGATCTTCTACAAATTCTCCATAGCAGTTATCGACCATGCAGATAATCTCCGGCTTAATTTCCTTCACGAATCGAATTACCTCTCCGATCTGTGCGACGGAAAAGCTCGGTCTTGTCTGGTAGCCTTTGGATCTTTGAATCGCAACCATTTTTGTTTTCTCATTGATAGCCGTCTTAATCTTCTCAAAGTCAAAGCTTCCATCTTCCAAAAGATCTACCTGACGATAGGAAACTCCGTATTCTGCCAGAGAACCGTTGGACGGACGGATACCTATGACTTCTTCTAACGTGTCATAAGGCTTTCCGTTTACAGACAACAGTTCATCTCCCGGTCTGAGATTCGCTCCCAGCGCAAGCGCAAGCGCATGAGTTCCGCAAGTCACCTGTGGACGGACAAGAGCGCTTTCTGTATGAAAAACAGAGGCATATACTTTCTCTAACGTGTCACGTCCATAATCGTCGTATCCATAACCGCTGACAAAGTTAAAGCATTCCGCATTGACACGGTTTTCCTGCATTGCGCGAATGACCTTTAACTGGTTGTATTCTGCCATTTTATCAATAGCTTCAAATCTCTCTTTTAACTGTGCTTCTATCTCTTCTCCAAAACGGTAAACGGAAGGACGAATCCCCATTTCCCGATATAATTCCATAACATCTGTCATGTTTTAGTTCCTCTCTTTTCTTATCGTTTTAAAATGCATCCATGATCTTAGTCTTAAGCTGCGCGCAACGTGCGTCAAACTCCGGATTCAGAGATGGTATTTCACGTACTACGTCTGCTGCTGCATTTAATTTACGCATATCGTAAAGCAGCGCCGCCCGGTTTAAATCATACCATGCCTGCTCCCCATCCGTTCGGATCAGCTTCTCTAATGCCAACAATTGCTTGTATGTTGCTTCCGGGTTCTTGCTCACCGCATAAATCTCCATCAGCGTATTCATTTTTTTCAAAAATTTAGAACCACCAAATAATCTTCGAAACATCTTCCATTTCCTCCCCAGCTGTCACAGCCAAATCTATCTTATTCCTTTTAACTGTGTAAGCATTGTATCTAAAATTTTCTTTTCATCGTAATTATGTTCTTTTTTATCGATCCAGATCACATCACGCTCCCTCTTAAACCATGTGATCTGTCGCTTTGCAAAATGTCTGGTATCTCGTTTTAACCGATATACGGCTTCCTCCAACGTGCAAGTTCCTTCCAGATATTCCAGAATTTCCTTATATCCAAGTCCCTGCATGGATACCATGTCCTTCGTACATCCGCGCGCCTTTAATGCACGGACTTCCTCTACAAGCCCCTGAGCCAGCATTTCATCTACCCGCGCATTGATTCTCTCATATAGATGAGAACGCTCATCATTTAATACAAAATATCGGAACTCATACGGAGAAACTTTTTGACGTTCTTTCTCATTATGCTCCGATATGGGCATCCCTGTCTGCTCATAAAATTCAATTGCACGAATCACCCGTTTTACATTATGCGCATGTATTTCTTCTGCTGACTTTGGATCTACCAGAGCAAGCCGGTCATGAAGCGCTTCTGCTCCATGTTCTTGTGCATACTGCTCCAGTTCTTCCCTTAGTGCATCATCCTGCTCGCTTTCTTCAAAATTAATGTCATAGAGAAGCGCCTGAATATAAAATCCGGTGCCGCCTGCGATAATCGGAATATGACCGGCAGCATAGATCTCTTTCATTGCCTCTTTCGCCATTTGCTGAAAACGCACAACATGAAATTCTTCTTCCGGATCAAGTACGTCAATCAAATGATGCCTGACCCCATCCATTTCTTCTTTTTTTATTTTCGCGGACCCAATGTCCATATGTCGATATACCTGCATAGAATCCGCCGAAATAATCTCGCCGCCGATTGCATGTGCAAGTCCGATAGACGCTTTTGTTTTTCCGACCGCAGTAGGCCCTGTCAGTACCACTAATGGCTGTTTTCCCATTTTATACAATCCTCTTAAATTTTTTCTCTAATTCTCGCTTGGACATAGAAATAATTGTCGGTCTTCCATGCGGACAATGATATGGGTTATCCAGCTTCAGAAGTTCCCCGATCAGTGCGTCTACTTCCTGTGCGGACAGACGCATATTTCCTTTCACTGCCGCCTTGCAGGACATGGAGGCAATTTTCTCGTCAAGCAGTTCCGACGATTGCCTGCGATGTACTTCTTCTGACAACGAATCGATCATTTCCATGAGCAGCTCTTTTTTTGCAATGCTGAATAAATTCGCCGGAACACTGCGCACAGCATAGGAATCTTGACCGAATTCTTCGAATTCAAAACCTATTCTTGTAAATTGATCCATATAAGTACGAAGAAGCTGCGCCTCCTGCATAGTCAGATTGAGAATTACCGGAGGGCTGATCATTTGAGAGGTAAACTCCCGTGTCTTCATTTCCTTGAGTGTCTTCTCATAGAGAACCCGTTCATGCGCAGCATGCTGATCGATAATATATAAGCTATTATCAAATTCTACCAGCCAATAGGTATCAAATACCTGTCCGATAATCTTGTAGTTTGCCCGCTTTTCCTTATCCAGAAGCTTTCCGTCAAAGAGAGTCATTTGCTCCGGAGATTGCTTTGCTCGATAAGAAGCAGCAGCCTCTTTTACGCGGTCTACCTGCACCTGTGGCTTGAAGATTTCTGATTTCCCTTTCACTTCTGCAGAAGAATTTTGCTGATGATAGGACATTACCCTCTTTTTCATCTGCTCCATGAAATAATCAAGATCCCGTTCACCTGATGCTTTTTCCGGCTGTACTTTTGCAGATTTGTTCACCTCAGGCTGTATCACTTCTTTTGGCTGCGCCACTTCTTTTGGCTGCGCTTTCGGTTCAAGTTTCGGCTGCGCTTTCGGTTCAGGTTTTGCCTGCGCTTTCGGTACGGCTTTCGGCACATCAATTGTGACTTCCGGAATCAGTTCCTTCTCATGGAGCGCCTGATCCACAGCTTCATAGATGCTGTTATAAACCATTTGCTGATTATGAAATCTGACTTCCATTTTGGTTGGATGCACATTGACATCAACGTCTTCACCGACGACTTCGATATGTAATACCGTAAATGGATATTTGTGCTGCATCGTGAAGTCCTTATAAGCGTCTTCGATGGCTTTGTATATAATGGAACTCTTAACATATCTTCCGTTAATAAAGTAAGTTTCAAAGTTCCGATTCCCTCTGGATATCAACGGTGCCCCAATATAACCGGTAATACGAATGCCGTTCTTTTCATATGTTACATTTATAAGATTTGCCGCAATCTCTCTCCCGTAAATATGATAAATCACGTCTCTTAAATTTCCATTTCCTGACGTGTGAAGCTTTGACTGTCCGTTATTAATAAATTGAAAAGATATGTGAGGATGAGACAATGCCATGCGTGTCATGAGATCACTTACATGCCCTGCCTCTGTCATTGCTGTTTTCAGAAATTTTCTTCTCGCAGGGACATTATAAAACAACTGACGCACCAGAAAGGTCGTCCCGTCCGGAGCTCCGATGTCTTCCATCCCCTCTTCTTTGCCACCGGAAATCATATACCGTGTGCCAAAGCTGTCTTCCGGTGTTTTTGTGATCAATTCCACTTGCGAAACGGCCGCAATACTGGACAGTGCCTCTCCGCGGAAACCAAGAGAAGAAATGTGTTCCAGATCCTCAGCATTTCGTATTTTACTGGTCGAATGTCTTAAGAAAGCTCCGGGAACATCTTCTCTGTCTATCCCGCATCCGTTATCTGCAATCCGCATAAAGGAAATGCCGCCTTCCTTAACCTCCACAGTTACAGCCGCCGCTTTGGCATCGATTGCATTTTCGACCAGCTCCTTTACAACAGAAGCGGGACGCTCTACCACTTCTCCTGCCGCAATCTTATCAATCGTCACCTGATCTAATACTTGTATCTTACTCATCTTACCACCTGTTTTTTAACTTGTTCTGCAATTGATATAACGTATTCAGTGCATCGATCGGTGTCAGATTACTTACATCAAGCTCTTTAAGTTCCTTTAATACATCATCATCTTTCACCGTGTCAAATAAAGACATCTGAGCCAAATCCACCTCATCATATTTCTTTGTCTTTACTTTCGGCTCACTGCCATGTGCCGCAATATCTTTGATTCTTGTCGTAATATCAGCATGAACAAGCTCTTCTACGATTTCCTTGGCGCGATCGATCACAGAAGACGGAACGCCGGCAAGCTTTGCTACCTGAATTCCATAACTTTTATCAGCGCCTCCCTTGACAATCTTACGCAGGAAGATGATGTCGTCGCCTTTTTCTTTGACTGCAATACAATAGTTATTTACATTGTCAATCTTGCCTTCCAGCTCTGTCAATTCGTGGTAATGTGTTGCAAATAACGTTTTTGCGCCGAGCAGCTTACTGTTGCTGATATGCTCGATGACTGCCCATGCAATACTGAGTCCGTCGAAGGTGCTCGTTCCTCGTCCGATCTCGTCAAGGATCAAGAGACTCTTACTCGTTGCATTGCGGAGAATATTTGCCACCTCAGTCATTTCAACCATGAAGGTACTCTGTCCGCTTGCGAGGTCATCCGATGCCCCTACTCGCGTAAAAATACGATCCACAAGACCGATATCCGCAGACGAAGCCGGAACGAACGAGCCAATCTGCGCCATCAGAACAATCAACGCTGTCTGACGCATATAGGTGGATTTTCCCGCCATATTAGGACCGGTAATAATAGAAATCCGTTTCTTCCGGTCATTGAGATACGTGTCATTTGTAATAAACATATCATTCGGAATCATCTTCTCAACCACCGGATGGCGGCCGTCTTTAATATCGATCACACCTTTTTCATTGATATGTGGGCGCACATAATTATTCTGTTCTGCCACAAGCGCAAGAGATGTCAGTGTGTCAATCTGCGCCACCGCTCGTGCTGTTTTCTGAATTCTGACTACTTCGTCCGCGATAGCATTTCTAACTTCGCAGTAAATCTGATATTCCAGTGCATACAGCTTATCCTCGGCTCCCAAAATCGTATCTTCCAATTCCTTTAATTCCGGAATGATATACCGTTCCGCGTTAGCAAGTGTCTGCTTTCTTGTATAGTAGTCCGGAACCATATTTTTAAAAGAATTGGTCACTTCCAGATAATACCCAAATACTTTGTTATACTTAATTCGAAGGTTTTTAATCCCGGTCTTCTCCCGTTCTTCACTCTCCAATTTTGCCAGCCATTCTTTACCGTCGGATTTGGCATGGCGGAGTCTGTCTACCTCTTCATGGTATCCATCCTTGATAATCCCGCCCTCTTTCATGGCAAGCGGAGGATCGTCCTGAATGGCATGCTCAATAAGGTCACAGATATTTTCCAGTGGGTCAAGCTCTTCATAGAGTTCCTGATTGAGACTGCTCTTCATATCACTTAGTATGTATTTAATGTGTGGGAGCATGGACAGGGAACTTTTAAATGCGATCAGATCCCTTGGATTCGCAGACTGATATACAATCTTACTTACGAGACGCTCCAAATCATACACCGGAGATAGATATTCTCTGATCTCCTCACGATTAATCGCCTGAATCTTCAGTTCTTCTACTGCGTCCAGTCGTTTATTAATGCTGTTCTTGTCAATCAGAGGCTGCTCAATGTATTTTCGCAGATTTCTCGCGCCCATTGCAGTCTTTGTCTTATCCAGCACCCACAGAAGAGAACCTCTTTTCTGCTTTTCCCGAAGTGTTTCGCATAATTCCAGATTTCGTCTGGTGGAACTGTCAAGAAGCATGTATTTTCCTGTAGTGTAGGGCGTCAGTCTTGACATGTGCGCAAGGGAAGTCTTCTGTGTTTCTTTTAAATACTGAAGAAGTGCTCCTGCCGCGACCATTCCACAATCATAATCTCCGATTCCAAGCCCTTCCAGCGTCCCGCAGTGGAAATGCTCTTTTAATGTCTTCTCACAGATCACATCATCAAAATACCATGCATCCTGCGCGTATACAGTAATACCCAGTCGATCTTTTAAGTCGTCGATATCCATGCCGCTCATATAAAAAGCCTCATTGCAAATAAGCTCTGAAGGCATGAATTTATATATCTCATCGAATAATTTACCGCTGTTTTCAATCTCTGTTACAAAATAATCTCCGGTAGTCACATCTGCCACTGACACGCCATAGCGATCGGCAATATAGGCAATGCACATGAGATAATTATTTTTTGTCTCATCAAGCGCCTGCGTATCAAGATTGGTTCCCGGAGTGGCAATACGCACAACCTCTCGTTTTACGATTCCTTTTGCAGTTGCAGGATCTTCCACCTGTTCGCAAATAGCAACCTTATATCCTTTTGATACGAGCCGGTTTAAATATCCGTCTACCGAATGATAAGGAACACCACACATAGGTGCGCGTTCCTCAAGTCCGCAGTTTTTCCCGGTTAATGTAATTTCAAGTTCTCTTGACGCAGTCAGTGCATCATCAAAGAACATCTCATAAAAGTCTCCCAGTCTATAAAACAAGATGCAGTCTTTGTACTCTTCTTTTGTCTTCATATATTGCTGCATCATTGGTGTTAACTCAGCCACGTAATATCTCCTCTTCTAATTTCATTTTTACATTTTATTATATCATTTTTTCATTTATAATCAAAGACTTTTTAAAATACATGATACTGTGGTTTTTCCTCGCCGTAGATTCCCCACGCAATATACCCACTCAGTATGATTCCGATCGCACACAGACCGGAAAAGATAATAGCAAAAGGCAGGCAGATTTGTCCAAACAGTTGAAAAGGCAGGTCACTGTAATCCCAGACTTCCCAACACAGCCATTTATTTACGATCAGTCCGGTCAGAAATTCCATTGCCGTTATAAAGATCATACAGCGAATAATCTGACGCCACAGCGGTTCCTGAAAGTTGAGCACTCTTCCCTGGATATAAAAAAACAGAAAACAGATTCCTCCAAGAACAAACATGCTCCAGTGAGAAAAGCCACGAAACAATATTTCCAGTCCATAATAGATGCTTCCGCCAAGGCACCCCAAAAACAAATACTTACTTATTTTTTTACACATGAAAACGCCCTCACTTTCGTATTCTCACTACATAGTTTGGGCGTTTTTTGACTATAATATGGATGGTATTTATTTCAATTCACCAAGATAATAGAAGCCTTTGCACTCCGTCAGATGAACCGTCACATATGTTCCGATCATCTCTTTTGTTCCTTTAAAATGCACCAGCAGATTATTGCTCATGCGTCCGGTCACCATAGATGCATCATGGTCACTGACAGACTCTACCAGCACTTCCATATCTTTTCCTTCATGAACCGCACACACTTCGGATGCGATTGACTGTACTTCTGAAAGCAATCGGTCAAACCGGTCTTTGACGACATCTGCCGGAATCTGATCTTCCATAGCTGCCGCCGGTGTTCCGGTTCGTTTCGAATAGATAAATGTAAATGCACTGTCATAGCGAACCTTTCGCACGACATCCAGTGTTTCCTGAAAGTCTTCTTCTGTCTCTCCCGGAAAGCCTACGATAATGTCTGTTGTCAGAGAAATATCCGGCACTGCTTTCTTGATCTTTTCTGCGAGTTCAAGATAGGATTCTTTCGTGTAACGACGATTCATTTTCTTAAGAATCCTTGTGCTTCCAGACTGAACCGGAAGATGCAGATGTTTACAGATCTTTTCCGATGATGCCATAACCTCAATCAATTCATCGGAGAGATCCTTCGGATGCGAAGTCATAAAACGAATCCGCTTTAATCCTTCAATCTTCTCAATTCTGCGAAGAAGCTCTGCAAAAGTAATCGGCTCGTCCAAAGTCTTCCCGTAAGAATTGACATTTTGTCCAAGCAGCATCACCTCAGACACCCCATCCTTGACAAGGCGTTCGATTTCCCGGATGATTGCTTCCGGCTTTCTGCTTCTTTCCCGTCCACGCACATATGGAACAATACAATAGCTGCAGAAATTATTGCAGCCAAACATAATGTTAATTCCAGATTTGAATGCATATTTTCTTTCATTCGGAAGATCTTCCACGATTTTGTCAGTATCTTCCCATATATCGACAACCATTTTTCCGGCTTCATATCGTTCACAGATCAGTTCTGCAAATTTATAAATATTGTGCGTTCCGAAGATAATGTCTACAAAAGAATAACTCTTTTTTAATTTTGCAATTACTTCCGGTTCCTGCATCATACAGCCGCAGAGTCCGATCATCATATGGGGCTGCTGCTTTTTGCGTGGTTTTAATTGTCCCAGTCGTCCATAGACTCTTGTATTTGCATTTTCACGAACTGTACACGTATTGTAAATCACAAAATCCGCCTCGTCCTCTTCTGCTTCTTCGTAGCCGATCTGATTTAAAATGCCTCGAAGCTTCTCAGAATCTCTGGCATTCATCTGGCACCCAAAAGTAGTGACACAGAAAGTCAGGCTTCTTCCTAGATTTTTTGCCTCTTCTTCTACATACTGTTTTGCTTTTTCTATGTAATAATACTGTCTCAAAGGCTCTTCTTGCGGCGCTTCTTTAGACAAATTGATGTCTGGACTCATCATATTCATAATCTATTCCTTTCAATGTATCTATAATCTTCTGTTTTTCCGTCTGCATATCTTCGCAAAGTGCATCCAGAGATGTATAATAATCTCTGAGTTTCGTGTTAACAACACTTAAGAGCATAACCGGATCTTTTGGTAACTCCATGTGAATCACTCCTCTTTCACAATTTTTCGTTAATAACTGTTTTTCTCTGTGATCAACACATCCGGCCGAATATCTGTCTCTTCAACCGGAAGTTTTTCCAACACCTGAAATTCAAACGCTGCTGCTATTGTATGAAGTTCTCTCTTATCTGACAGATAGCGGTCATAATAGCCACCTCCGTAGCCAATCCGATTCTTCTGCCGATCAAACGCAACTCCCGGGATGATCATAAGACAATTTTGGAAGCTCTGCATATCCAAAGGCTGACTTCCCTTGGGCGGCTCTAAAATCCCATAAGAGCTTCGAACTAATTCCTGCCGATTTCTCAATTCATAAAATTCCATGTCTTTCCCGTCAACCCTCGGAATCCACACTCTTTTCCCGGAGGCTGTCGCCCTCCTGATGATTCCATCCGTTCCAACTTCACCATTATATGCCATGTAGATACAGAGGTGATCTGCCTCTTGAAAATAAGGATGCGCAAATATCTTCTCTTCGATACTTCTTGTCCACTCTGCCGAAAGGGATTCGTCAAAGCTTCTTCGGATTTTCAGTATCCTCTTTCTAATTTCCTTTTTTGTCTCCAAATTTTTCACCCAGATTCGTAATGCTTCCGTCTTTTTCCTGAATGGAAATATTGTTCAGCTGTCCGCGAAGATTTCTCTTGAAAGAATCGATATATTCTCTTCGCAAAATCTGCTGTTCTTTTGCTTCCTCAGCAGTCAGTCCCTCTGCTTTTGATTTATGATATAATTCATTAATTCTTGCTATTTTCTTATCATCCATAATCTTTTGTCCTTTCTAAAACTCTTTTTATCTTACACTATCTGAATTCAGAAGTCCACCGGTTCTTTCAACTGGAGTAGTTTTCCAAAAAACCATAGAGTTCTTCCGGCGATTCTATATATTTCCCATTGCGCACCTCAGCTCGAACAGTAGGAGGAAGTTCATCATATGCAATGGCAGTGTACTCATAAGGAGTGACTTTATCACTCAGATAAACTACCACATAGCCATTGACCTCCATCAGGTAATAACAATCTTCTTTCATCGCTTCCCCGTCAGCCTCAACCAGCGCGCCTGACTCTTCTTCAATTTCCTGCTGCTCTTTTTGTGCGTGAATTTTTTCCGCCTGTTCTTTTGCCTTGTGAAAACTGAACTGATAAGCACAGGTGATTACTAACATTGCAATAATCGCCGTCGCAAAAAAACCAATACCATACTTATTTCGCATTCGGACAACTCCTTTTTTAGTATAGTATTGGTGATTTTCTTATTTTTTATACACTATTTCAGTACATGAATCTTTTTAAAGAACGAGATCAATACTCTTCCCTTCGGAACCGTTTTCAATTCAGCCTCTGTCACTCCGCCGAGAAGAATCAGCGCTGTTCCGTATGCGATAGCCGCAATCGGAAGTGCAATCAGCGTTGCGATCTGTGTGCCTGCAAATAATTCAAAGAGAAGATGCACAACTTTCGCAACAATTCCCATGATCAGTGCTGCAATTCCGGGGATAACAAAGGTTTTTTTCTGTTCCTGCACATATCCCACTTCATCCCGAAGAGAGTGCGAGTTTAAAATACACGTACACGCGGAAAATACAATCTTACTTACGACAACTGCATAGATTCCCCATTTAAATACAACCATCATAATAAACAGTGCCACAACATGAACAACCAGCGCGATCGCTGCATTTCGAACTGGAATCATCATTTTGTCCAGTCCTTGCAGAACTGCATTTGTCACCGTAGACAAACAGTAGAAAATAACGGAAATTGCTCCTAATTGTAAAATAAGCGCGGCTTCTTTGTTATCTTCTGTAAAGAAAAGGAGATCCAGTACCGGTTTTGCCAATACAATCAGTCCGACTGCACTGGGAATTGCAATCATCATATCAAACTTGGCAAATGTATTAATCTTGCGATGCACCTGCTTTCTGCTTCCGGTCTTTACCGTTGCCACAAGACTTGGAATCAGTGACGCTGCCAATGCGTTGGAAAATGCAAGCGGCACATTAATGACCGTATCATACTTTCCACTTAAGATTCCAAGATAACTGGCATATTCACTTTCTTTAAATCCCTGTGCTGACATGATCACACCGTACATGGAATTGTCGATCACTCCGCACAGATTGTAAACCGTTGCACTGATAAGAACTGGAGCAATGGTAATCAGCAGAATCTTGAAGATTCTCTGATAACTCTCTACCGGTCCTCTTCTCTCTCTCTTTATTTTCTTTTGGAACACCTTACGAAATGCAAGGAAGATCAGCACCAAAAATGCCAATGCAATCGCTGCACCCATAACGGTTCCGACGGTTCCGCCGGCAGCAGCATAAGCATAGCTATATGCGTGAACCCCACGCTTCTTGGCAATATTTTTCCCCAGCTTCAGAAGGAAGTATGCTCCTGCAATACTTGCCACTGCATTGACCACCTGCTCAAGGACCTGAGAAAAAGCAGTCGGGATCATAGAACCATTTCCCTGGAAGAATCCACGGAAAACACCCATAACTGCAACAATCAACACACACGGCGCCAACACTCGCATAGCAATGGCACTGTATTTCATTGCCATAATGTTTTCCGCAATAAAATCTGCTCCGAAGAACAGAATCAGACACGCAGTACCACCTACTACAAATGCAAAAGTCAACGCACCGCGGAACACACGCATGGCATTTCGATATTCCTTTGTTGCAACTCTGGCAGATATCAATTTCGATACTGCCAGCGGAAGACTGTAGGACGTCAGGGTAAGGACGATTGCATAGATCTGAAATGCAACTCCGTAATATCCCATTCCTGTATCTCCCAGAATATTAACAAGCGGTACTCTGTATACAGCACCGATAATTTTAGTTATGACTCCGGCAATCGCAAGGATAGAACCTTGTACCATAAAATTCTTACCGGATTTTTTGGCTTTTTCTGACATGCTTGTACTCCATTTATCTTAAGATGTTCAACTTCGACAGAATCTGTCTCTGTCTGTCTTCCATCACAAGTCTTTCCTCTTCTTCTATATGATCGTATCCTGTTAAGTGTAACACAGAATGTGCAATTAGAAAAGCAAATTCTCGCTCTATGGAATGTCCGAATTCTTCTGCCTGTTCTATGACTTTTTCTTTTGAGATAACGATATCTCCGAGAAGGAGTTCTCCTGTCTCAGGATGGAAATACTCATCTGCCTCCTCAAGAAAATCAAACTCTCCCGGCTGTTCATAATCTACCATCGGAAATGACAGGACATCGGTTGCTCTGTCGATTCCGCGAAATTCCAGGTTCATCTCATGAATCTGTTCGTTCATAGTAAGGAGCAGATTTACTTCCGCCTCATATGGACAACCCACATCATCAAGCGCAGCCTCAATGACAGTTCGTGCTAATTCTTCGCATGGAAGGGATAACTTAAGCTCCCCCTCTTCTTCATAATAAAGTGTCATCACTTTCTCCTTCTGTTCTTCTCTCTTGTTTTCGCATGAGAAGCTTTTTTCTCATATTCCTCATAAGCTTTTACGATCTTTTGTACCAGCGGATGACGTACCACGTCTTTGCTGGTCAGCTTGCAAATGCTGATATCTTCAATATTTTTTACAACCTGCACCGCGGTATCAAGACCGGATACCTGACCGGACGGAAGATCCTTTTGTGTTTCGTCACCGGTAATAACTACCTTTGATCCGAATCCGATACGGGTTAAAAACATCTTCATCTGCGCCGGAGTTGTATTTTGTGCTTCATCGAGAATGATAAACGCATTGTCCAGTGTACGCCCTCTCATATAGGCAAGCGGCGCCACTTCAATCAATCCTTTTTCTGAATTTTTCAGGAAACTCTCCGCTCCCATAATCTGATAAAGAGCGTCATATAAAGGACGCAGGTAAGGGTCTATCTTACTTTGCAGATCCCCCGGAAGGAACCCAAGCTTCTCGCCTGCCTCAATCGCCGGTCTCGTAAGAATGATCCGTCCTACCTCATTATTTTTAAATGCTGTGATCGCCATTGCCATTGCAAGATATGTCTTTCCGGTTCCTGCAGGACCGAGACCGAACACGATCATTTTCTTACGGATTGCATCCACATACTTTTTCTGACCGAGAGTTTTAGGCTTGATTGGTTTGCCCTGAATTGTATGACAGATAATATCACGGTCAATGTCAAGTACACTCTCTTCTTTATCTTCCATCACAAGAGACAACGTATAATCTACATTTTGCTCTTCAATCGTATTTCCTCTTCTGGATAGTTCAAGAAGCTGAAGAAGAACCTGCTTCGCCTGTTCAACTTTTACCGCTTCTCCCATGATCTTCACATGTTCATTTCTTGCGATCAATGTAACATGAAGCGTCCGCTCTATTTTCTTCGCAAATGCATCAAATTGTCCAAATACATTTCCGGCGTCTTCTGCCGGAATCTCAATGACTGCCTCCATCATCCCCATGAATTGTCTCTCCTTGTTGTTTTTCTTCGATTCTTGGAACTTCTTTTAATTCGGAAGGTCTGCTTTCTCCTATCGGCATAGAGACCTGAAGATGCCCCGCTGCCTTTGCACAATCCTTCCCTCTGTATATTTTAACATCATTCCCAATAATTTCTACCCCTTTTTTCTCTAATTCTTCCTTATATTTTAAGAATTGTCTGCTTAAAATCTGTTGTTGATCTTTTTTTGTATATTTTCTTCTCTCTGACTGATACGGAATCACCTTGCGGACACCGAAGTACACCGGAAGCGAAAAGCTGTCAGACAGACAGAGCTGTCTTATGCTTCCTTTGATCTCATACTCCTTTCGCGTGCTTTTTATATTTCCCAATGTGAAACGATAGTTTCCGAAAATCAAAGTATATTCTTCCTTGATGCCTGTTTGCTTTTTTGAAATAGACTCATACTTCTTTTCTTCATAATAATCTTCACAACTCTCCTCATACTCTAAAGTTGTGATACCTGTAATGTCTGCATCCGCCTGATGATATTGGTATCCGGTCACTTCTTTGGCATCATTTAGGACCGGCACCTGACCGGAGACAAGAATCGTCCCTTTTTTCACCTTCTCTCCCCTTTTCACCTGTACAGTTCCTTTTCGCACAGTTATGCTGTCTATGACACAATCTCTGTCAGCAACAAGATCCATTGCATTTTCTGTCTCGTCTTCCTTCGTCCCTGTTGAAATAGAATCCTCATTCTCCTTTACCTGTATATACAGCTTCGTCCCCTGTATAGAAGCGGACACCCATATGATATCTCCGTATTCCCGCCGCAGATCTTTTACAATTCTCCCACAATCCACTTGCGACTTCTTCATGCCGCTTTTTATTTCTCTGGAACTTAAATACTTCAACAGAATCTCATCGGTATAGCTTTTATTTCCGGAAATATCAATCCCCCATATAAAACGGGAAAATAAATAAAGCAACGAAATACAGAAAACAGCGCCTGCAAAGAACATTTTCCGATTCCGATATCGGTGTAAAAAAAAAGGAAGACCGGTTCTTTTGATGATCACGACTCTTGTCCCCGTCTTCCGAAGTACCGGCTTTAACTGCCGGAACCCTTTTATCGTAATATTCATTTCGTAAGCCTGACCGACCGGTCTAAGCCCCCACAAGTAGATTCCTCTATGACTGCATGCATTGAGGAATCGCTCCACGGAAGATCCGCTTACCCGAATCTGTAAATAGCCTCTGACATATCGGATGATATCTAACAGCACTTTATACTCTCCTTCCGGTCAATGTTGATACTCAATCCCCGTGATCTGCCCATGGATCATCATTTCATCATTTGTATAATAAGCTACTTGAAGACCTTTACCGGTCACTTTAATAAGACCTGCTTTTGTCTGAATTCGTACCACAGAATCCGTATATTCGATCATTCCCCGATAATTTTCAATACATAGTTCCTGCTGACCTGTCATAGTAAGAACCGGCATCCCCATCACCACATCTTTGGGAAGCTCTGATACTTCCGCCATTTTTTTCTTCAATGACTGTCCCATAGAAACACCAATTTTTCATTTTATTATAACTTATGTCACTGCACAGCTTCTTATGTCTGAATACTTACTGATTAAGCAGCCTATTTTTTTCTTCCTCCAAGGAGTACCGGAACTCCAAGCTTAAAGACGGTTGCCGCCGATAACAAAAGCCACGGGAGCACTCTTCCGGCTCCTTCCTTCTCATTACAGACCTCCGACACATGTTCAAAAGAAGCCATGAAACGCTTCTTTCCATCTATCGTATCTCCAATAATTTTTAAGATTCCATATCCCTGCGTTACCATGTGTACAGAAAGAAGAACTTTACAAAAAGTCTTCGTTCTCTTCTGCAAGAAATAATACCCTGCAATGAAAAATCCTAAAATTGTTGCAATATGATGAATGATTTCTGCGATATAGTTCTTCTTTGTCTCCATGTTCTTCTCCTTCACTTCTGTCCGATCCGTATTCTAATCTATGCGTACATTGCTCTGTACATACCTCGTCTATAAGAATGATTATACATCATGTTGCAGTAAAAAAACAAAAGGAAACGAACGCAAATTTCTACATAAATCTCCGAAAATCTCTAAGCATACATTTTCCGCAGCGCTTTCCTGAATTGAATTGCAAACAGCACGATCGTGAAAGATACCGCCAGAAAGTCTGCGATTGGTTCCGCCAAGTATACTGCCATTGTCTGGTCACTCTTGAAAATCTGCGGGAGCACAAAGATAAGTGGAAGCAGTAATACAAATTTTCTCATAATCGCTACGATTATAGATTCCACTGCCCTTCCCAGTGAATTAAATGTCATCTGGCAAGCCATCTGAATTCCCATCATAAACAGTGCTGCAAGATAAACACGAAGCGCTGTTTTCGTGAATGCTATAAGCTTCAGATCCGAAGTAAACATTCTTACAAATCCACCCGGAAGAACCATAACCATTGCCCAGAGAAAAAGTGCGTACCCAAGGCTGATCTTCAATAATAATTTAAAGGCATCCTTCACACGCCTTGCGCTTCCTGCTCCATAGTTATAGCTGATGATCGGCTGCGCTCCCTGACCAAGTCCCTGCAAAGGAAGCATAGCAAACTGCATAACACTTGTCAGGATTGTCATAGCTCCCACGGCAATATCTCCGCCGAATTTTTGAAGCGAAGAATTAAAACAGATAGAAATGACACTCTCACTTGCCTGCATAATAAAAGTTGATGTACCAAGTGCAAGACAAGGAAGAATTACAGATGCTGACAGACGCATATTTTCTTTCCTGATCTTTAAAATAGTTTTCTTTCCAAACAAAAAAGATACCACCCAGACACAGGATAATGCCTGAGAAATAATTGTTGCAAGCGCCGCGCCCTGCACATCCATATTGAAACCAAAAATAAAGATTGGATCTAATACGATGTTAGACACTGCACCAATCAGAACAGACAGCATTCCGGTTTTTGCAAATCCCTGCGCTGTAATAAATGCATTCATTCCAAGCGTCAACTGTACGAAAATCGTTCCGACAGAATAAATGTTCATATATCTTGTTCCATAGCTAATCGTATTTTCACTTGCTCCAAACGCCATAAGAAGATCTCGGTTCCAGATAAGGAGCACTGCTGTCAACACAAAAGAAATGAGAATCTGTGTTGTAAAGCAATTGCCCAGAATCTTTTCTGCCAAATCGTTATCTTTTTTCCCCATGGCAATGGACGCTCTGGGTGAACCTCCGAATCCAACCAGCGCTGCAAATGCCGACACCATCATAATAAGCGGCATACAGACTCCGACACCGGTAAGTGCATCTGCCCCTATCTCCGGAATGTGACCGATATAAATACGGTCAACAATATTGTAAAGCATATTAATAAGCTGGGCTGCAACCGTAGGCAACGCCAGCTTAAGAAGTAATTTTCCTATGGGTTCTTTCCCAAGAAATTCTTTATCCTGATCCATGACTAACCTCTCCTCGTAAAATCTAATTGCAGAGAATAATTATACTATCCTTGCAGAGGTTGTCAATCATTACAAATCGTTTAATAATTTCTTTATATTTTCTTTAACCCCTGAATTACCTGCAACTGTTTTATTTATTTTCAATGACACGTTCATTTCATTTGTTACAATATTCATAGTATTTTCAAGCAAAAGACCTTTTTTTACCTCAAATTTTTTAATGTCTTTCCATTCTAATAAAAGGCAATCTAAAATACTATAATTGCCATCAACAGGGAAAATATAAATTCCCATTTCATCAAATCCAAATAAGTATAAGGTGACTTTTTCAGATATGTTTTATTTCCTTTCAAATATCTTTCCACAAGACAGTCAGTTTGATAAAATAATACGTATCTTTGTGACGATTTTGTTAGCATATATCAATCATATAAAAAAGTAACCGCCCCTCTGCCAAAGGAATGCGGTTGCTTTTTTGTAACCATATAAACTTGGACTGACTGTCCGCCGAGTAGTGCTTTTTTCTAATTTCATTTTAATAAATACCTATTCAAATGTCAAATCTGACACTCTTAAAGCGAAAATTCATTTACGTCTATTTGGGCTTTATTTTACAATCCCTTCTCTTTCAATCCATGCACCAACTCTACATAGAATTCTCTCACATCAAACCCTTGAATATTTTCTCGATTCAGATCAATCATATCTCCATGAGAGATTCCTCTTTTTCCATCAACTGTCAGAAAATGATAATCTTCTCCCCACGGAAACGAGCTTTCTGACACGAGTCCGTCATTTGATCCATCAAAATATTTTACCAATTCATAGGAAAAATTTAATGGAAATCTTCCGCCGGAAGCAACATTTAACTTAGAACCGACACTTTGATAATACACATTCGGCTGATCTACTACTTCTTCATTCAAGTTTCGGCAGGCAGATGCGGTCAAATCTTCTACAGCCGCAAGAAAATCCGGTTTTAAATCACCAAGCTTCTTAAGCGCTGCATTATATCCGTCTGCGATTTTTTGTTTCGCAGCTTCCGGAATCTTATCCAATAAATAATCTGCAAATTCGCATCCTCTGTGTGGAGTGTTAATCGTCGTAAGTGACGCCACATACTGTGACATACCCAGCCGGCTGATTGCGTAACGGGTATCAAGACCTCCTTTGGAATGTGCGATTACATTCACTTTAGAAGCCCCTGTTTCTTTTAGAACTTCCATGATCCGTTCACTTAATTCTCTCCCGCTGTCCGCAACAGATGCTGCTGACTGATGATTTCCGTAATAGATTCTTGCACCGTGTCTTTTTAGTTCTTTCGGAATACGCCCCCAATAATTAAAATATCGGAAATCGCGAAAGAAGACACCATGAACCATAAGAATCGGATATTTTGTGTCGCAGATTTTTTCATTCCTTCGTTCAAGGTAATATAGATTTTTTTCATTTTCAAAAGACACTTCGTTGGAAGCAAGACGCATAAACTTTGTAAGCACAATAAGATTTACAATCGGAATAAAGCCGCACATAATTCCTATCACACGCCATTTGATTCCGATTTGGACAGAGCTTATATATAACCGGATGATCCCATTCCAGAATACCACCGCCTCTGCCAAAAATACACAAAGAAGGTTAAGTAGCCACAGTAGCTTATTTTCTTTGAATACGACCGGAATCATAGCCAGTATATATACTGCTGATATCAGCATAGAAATCAAAAATATTCTGAGGAGCTCACATCCGCTATAACAAAAGCGAAGTCTTCGGCTTGTAATCTTTCCCCTTTCCATTGTCGGTTTTATATTTACTATGAAATAAAAAACAAGTAGAAAAATCATTCCCCATATTCCGAGAAACTTATCGTAAAGAATCGGAAGATTCCCAGTTAAAATAACGACTGCCGATGCCACAAGCCTTACACACCACGTTTTGATTGTATTTCCCATATCTGCTTTCCTCCTTACCTTACAGAAAGAATAACACTCTTATCACCCCAAGTACAAGTAAATGTACCGGATAAAACCAATAGAAAAACCATTTGGAAAAATTCTGTCCTTTTTCCGCTCTTTTCCCGTTATAAAAATAAAGGAGTATGATTGCGGCAAATATCATTCCTGCCATACTTCCAAGTGTATAGGTGACATTCTCAACCAGCGAAAATCTTCCAATTCCTCCAAGAAAGTTAAAGCTGCCAAATAAACAGGTGGCTGCTGTAAATGCAATCTTTTTCCTTGTTCTGTTCTCTCTTGCCCATGCAAAAAGAAGAGTAAAAACAGGAGCCAGAAGCGCCCAGTCAGAAAGCAACGATATCATAACAAAGAGGAAAATCAACGAGTATTTCCATTCTTTAATTTTCACATATTCTAATACGCACAAAAGGAAGAAGCACAACAACAACGTAAACATCATGTTCATTTCTGTAATGTTCAGTATTCTTCCCTTCGTATGAGACAGGCTATATGGAAGCTGTGACAGGACTGCGAACACAAGTAATCTCTTTCCGTATTGCTTTCTGGAATGTGTATAAGTAAAGCCCTCCACTAAGAAATAACACATTGTGATCGCAGTAAAGTAACCGATATCTGTAAAAAATTCAGCCCAAAATGTACCTGTCTCCATAAAAATATAGGAAATATGATTCAATAACATGACAAACATAGCAAAGTATTTAATTGTATCCCGGGTGAAGCCGGATTTCGTATTCATTATCATATTCATTGTTGTTTTCTCTTTCTCGAAGCTTTTATCGGATTTCGCATCCTGTATAATGCCGGATTCTTCTTATACGTTCTCATCAATATTCTTCCTAAATCCTACATAGGTTGCAATAAAGTAAACGGTATAGATTCCGAAGAATAGAATAAATGCTATGCCAAAATATTGGAGAATTGATGTAGAGACACCTGTGAAAAATATAAATTTCCGGCTCATGTAGATTCCGATGATTCCACTGATTCCGGCTGCAAATAATGCCGGGCACAGATAATAGGCGATCAACTGTTTCCGCACAGTCCTTGAAAGCTCTCTTCTGTCAAGTCCCAACTTTCGAAGCACATCATAGCGGAAGCGGTATTTTGTGGAATCTGATAACTGTTGAACCGATAGCACTGTAAGTGCAACGCATACAAACACAAGTCCTACATAAAAGGCTGGAAATATGATCGCCGATAGCATATAGCGCACCTCCGGGACTGCATTATCCCTCACCAGATTTACAGCAGCGTAGGTTACCACTGTATCCGAGCCAAAGCACCAGTTATTTTCTTTCTCGTCCTGATCGCCAAAGGCAAGGTCGTTACAGAGATTGTCAAGCTTCTGACTGAGAGACTGCGGTGCTTTCCCATTAAGATCAACTGCCAGCTCCGAATAATACGGCGTCATCTTCTCAATGATATGATCCGGTACTACAATGACATAGTCTCCTCCGTTATGTCCGTCTTGGGAAAAGGGTTCTGTTCGGTATCCGGCAAAGGTAAGAGCTTTTCCTTCATTTATCTTCTTGCAGATCGATAAGTTTTTAGAAAAATCCCCCAATTCGTTATGAATGCGCTCCTTTAGATGAATCAGATATTCATTCTCTTCCAACACTGTCGGACGATACCCGAGCATCCTCCGCAAATGATTATAATCTGTAAGGCTCATAAACGTATCGGAATTACAATAAGACTGATCATTTCCCGTTCGGATCTTTTTCTCATTCGGTGTTCCGTCTTCGTTTTTGTAAATTGTACCAAAATATTTAAGGTGTGTATAAAGCCATGTATTTACTTCATTTGTTCCATCTGTATAAATCCGATAAGTAAAAAATTGTAAAAAGAGAGGTTAATGTTCCCATTGTAAAACGCATTGTCTTAAGCTTGGAGGCAAATTGTCGGAGAAGAAAAAGATTCTCTCCTTTATAAACTGCTTTCCCTTTCTTTCTCACATAACAGATAATCCACGCAGACAAGCCCGTATAAAAAAGATAGATTACAAGGACAAGACCAACGAGAAATAGGACGATGCCTCCGGTGCTTCCAACACCTCCGCTAAGCAACAATACTCCGAATGTGATTAAAAATAAAATTGAAACCGGAAACAACCATCGTTTTATTTCTTCTCGCTTCTCCGTAATCTCTTCATTCCGATCAACAGATAAATCCCGAATTCACGGCTTCTTTTTTCCAGAATAAAACGAACCATGTAATGAATGAGCCACGCAATGATCCACACGATAAAGAAAGTGGCAATTCCGACCATAGCCGCCATCATTTCTGCAATGTTTCTATTCATCAGCCAGCTCACCTCCTGTCAGAGACAGTACGTCCAGAATCTCATTTAAAAAGTCTCTTCTTGTTTTCTTCCCTCTTACGAGCTCGTGAAAAATACTGCCGTCCTTCAAGAACAGGATTCTGCTGCAATAACTTGCTGAAAACGCATCGTGTGTGACCATGAAGATAGTTGTCCGCAAGGTTTCGTTAAGCTTTGCAAATGTCCGAAGTAAGGTTTGCGCCGATTTTGAATCCAAAGCTCCTGTTGGCTCATCTGCAAGGAGAAGGCATGGTTCATTTACAAGAGCTCTCGCTCTCGCGCACGCACAGCGCTGCTTCTGACCACCGGATACTTCGTATGGAAACTGGTTCTTTATCCCGTCGATTCCGAGAAGCTTCATCATCTGATCACATTTTCTTTGTATCTCTTTGCGGCTTCCCTTGCGAAGTGTCATTGCCAGAAGAATATTTTCCTCTAATGTCAAGGTGTCCAGAAGGTTGTAGTCCTGAAATACAAAGCCCAGATTCTTCTTTCGAAAATCTGACAGCTCATCTTCACTAAGCTCTGTAATATCGACATCCTGATAATAGATATGACCTGCTGTTACGCGGTCAATTGTAGAAAGCATATTAAGAAGTGTCGTTTTGCCGGAGCCGGACGCCCCCATAACACCTATGAATTCTCCCTGATCCACATGAAAGCTTACCCGATCGACTGCCTTTGTCACATTACTTCCGGTGAACCCTTTTTCGAAAATTCGCTCGATTTCCTCCGGCTTTATACCGATTCCGTTGTCTTTTACCGTCAGACGGACACCATTTTCTGTATGCTCAGTAAAGATTCTGATATGAGCCCCTTGCTCCTTGCTGTATTTTGCACTGTTTAATAATAGTTGATTCAAAATAAAGCCGATCCATTTCCCATCGGTATATGCAACGTCCGGGCAATTCACTTCTGCCCGTATTCCCTTTTGTATCAGATATTGTTTGTTTCGCTGAAGGATCTCTGCCGCCGTTTGTCCAAGATCTGTTTCCCGAATCATATAATCCTGATAGACCTCGTCTGATCTTGCATAATACAGCGCCATGTCCACATAGTTTTCTATTTTTCGATTTTCAAGTGCAATTCGTCTGGTCAGTGTTTCTTTATGATTTTCACACATAAGATCAATCCCTGTGATCGGCGCTTTGATTTCATGTACCCAGCTCTCGATATATTCCTGATATTCTTTTTTCTCGTCTTCAATCGCACGAATCTGCTCAATGACCGATTTATTTGATTTTCTGATCAACTCTCGATAGATCTGATCCTCCAGATGCACAGAATCCGGCATCAGCTCTCCCAGAAGATAGCGCTGATCGATCTGCTCCATCATTTCTTTCATTTTCTTAAAATAATTCCTTCTGGAAATATAGTGGACACTAAGCCACACAAGAAAGACCAGTCCCCAAACAACTGTAATCAGAATGCAATTGCTTTTCGGATAACCGGTTATACGAAGAAAAAATAAGAGAAAACCAAGACACACAATCTGAAGATGGATCAGCAAGATGCGATCCTTCAAGTATGACGCAAGGCTCATGGAGCCTGTACTTTCTCGTCTCATATATAATACCCCATTCCTCGTTTTGTCTTAATATAGTCTTGTGGAAGACCGATTTCTTTTAATTTGCCTCGAATACGAGTCATATTTACGCTCAGCGCATTATCATCAAGAAAGACCTGCTGATTCCACAAATATTCAATCAGATCCATGCGGGAGACAATCTGTCCTTTGTGTAAGAGCAGACAATGCAGAATCTTCAGTTCATTTTTCGTAAGCTCCGCCTGTGCATTTTCCCGATTGTAGGCAGTTTTCCTGTATATAACGCCTCTGGCAATGTCCAAGGTTAAATCACCGCAGACAATCGTTGTCTGTTCTTCATAATCTTTAGCTCTGGCAGAACGCTTCAACACGGCTGCAATACGCGCCAATAAAAAAGGGGCTTGAAATGGTTTAGTAATATAGTCATCACCGCCCTTTAACATTCCGGTTAATTCATCCATAGAATCCGTGCGGCTGGTGAGAAAAATAATCGGCACTTCAGAACTTTTACGGATTTCTGTACAGATATCATAACCGGACTCTACCGGAAGATTAAGATCCAGTAAGAGAAGATCCGGTTCTTTTTCTAATACTGTTCCAGCCACATCCGTAAAATCTTCTACTTCTGACACCTGATATAATGCATTCGATAAAAGTTGGCATAATTCCTGCCGGATGGCCGGCTCATCTTCCACTACCATTCTTTCACGCTTTATTTATGATACGGTTCACCATGGATAATCCTGTAACTGCGATAAATCTGTTCCAGAAGAATCACCCTCATCAACTGATGCGGAAATGTCATTTTTGAAAAACTGAGTGCATAATCAGATCTTGCAAGCACTTGTTCACCAAGTCCGATGGAACCGCCGATGATAAACGTAATATGACTGATCCCCTGAACGCCGAGCGTATCAATCTTATCTGCAAGTTCTTCGGAAGTTACCTGCTTCCCCTGAATTTCCAATGTAATAACATAGGCGTCATCCTTCACATATTTTAAGATTCGCTCTCCTTCTTTGGAGCGGATCATCTGCTCCACATTCTCACTTGCATTATCCGGTGTTTTTTCATCTGCGACTTCCATAATCTCTAATTTACAGTATTTGGATAATCTCTTACTGTACTCGGCAATCGCGTCTTTTAAATATTTTTCTTTGATCTTTCCGACTGTAATGATTGTAATTTTCATTGATTTCTCCTGTATTAACGCTTCCAGCTTTTTAATTCTTCTTTTTCTTCTCTGCTCACACGGTAAGATTCCCGTATTTTCTGGATCGTTTTATTATGCGTAAATTCATCCATTGTGTTTTCCTTTAAAAGTCTTCTTGTCTTTTCGGGATATTTCACGTAGCAGACTGACAATGTCCACGCCACTGCCATTTTCACATAATATCCTTCATGTCTTGTATGTTCGCATATAGAAAGCACCCGGTCAATATAAGAATCATTGATAAAATGATCCAGAAGGGACACAATTCCGAAGCGAAGCTCGTACTCTCTCTGGCTGTGCAAATACGTTTCAAGATAGGCGAAGCTTTCTTCCTGATACTTTTCCATGAATTTATAGGTGTTGCTGCAGCAGTCACAGACTGCCCAGTTATGAATCTTCGGTACAAATCGATCAAGGTAGAAAAACCGCTCTTTTAATTCCATCTTTGCATATGCGATCACCAGACCTTCCAGCATGATTTCTTCGTGATAAGAGCCTTTGTCCGCACTTATTTTCTCATACGCCTCATTAAGATATGCTCGGAAATCTCCCTTTGCAATTTCTTTTGCCAGCGCGCGCAGCTTGGGCATCCGCACGCCAAGCACATGTTTCGTTCCCGGCAGCAGGTTTTCATTGAATTTTTTATAATCCTCTTCTGATAATTGTTCCAGACGTATTCTTACATTTTCTATCATTTAACTTTCCTCATAAACATATAATTCGTGCAATGCACGCGTAGCGCTGATATATTTTGCCTGCTTATAGAGAGGATTTGTCTCTCTTCCCAGTACAGCAAAGACCTGATCGAATTCCAACCCTTTTGCAAGATAAAAGGTTGTGACAGTCATTCCTTTCTTGAATACGGATGTGTCGCGCTCCGTATAAGATACCGGAAGCTGGCGATTCTTGAGCAGACGGTAAATATCATAGGCATCCGATTCATTCATTGTGATTACTGCTGCGGTTTCATATTGAGCATTTGAAGATTTCACCTGTTTTTCTATATTTTCCAGCATTTCCTCCATCGAAAGACCATGAAACTCTTCTACTTCTTTGCCGTGCCGCTGAAACAGCTCCAGACCCTCACCGCCTCGTATTCTCTCCGCATATTCTGCAATTTCCAACGTATTGCGGTAACTTTTGTTCATAACGATTTTTCTTATTTTTCTGCCAAAAATCTTCGGGAGGAACTTTGTCACGTCCTGGCATTCTCTGTCCATCGTCTGTGCGCGGTCCCCGAGAATGGTCATTCGACAATGAAATAGCATGGACAGAATGCTATATTGCAGATAAGAATAATCCTGCATTTCATCAATGACCAGATGCTTGATATTCTTATGCTTCCTGCTTCCTTTCAAGCGGTATTTCAAATATAACATCGGAAATACATCTTCATATTCTAATTTTCTTCGCTCATACTCCGCATTCGAAAGTTCTGGATATCCGCAGTCTTTTAACAGCCATCCGTAGATTTCATAAAGATCCGTTGTCACATACATTTTCTGGAAAGTCTCACGAAGTGCTTCCATATCTTCCTCAGAAATATTCTTCCCGCGCAGCGTCTCATATTCGTCGATCAAGTATTCCATTACCGCATCCATTCTCGCAAGCAGCGGAACTGTCTGGAATTTAAAATAAAAAAGATGAATGATCTCTTCTTCGGTCTTATGAAACCCTTTAAATGTAAAGCTTCGGATATTCACAAGATCTTCCTCCAGCATTGCCAGAAATCCTTCCATCTGTCCGATGAAGCTTGCTGACTGCTTCTCCTTAAAGCGGATTTCCCATTCACTGTCTTGGAATTTCATCTTCTTCTCTAAATAGTCATAACGATCTTCACAGTCATTTGCAACTTCTTTTAATTCCTTGTAAGCAAAGAGATCAAAACTCATTTCCTGTATATGTTCCTCTCCCAATTCTGGAAGAATATGAGAAATGTAATCGGAAAATGCATTGTTCGGTGACAGGATCAAGATATTTGCCGCTTTCAAATTCTCACGATCATGGTACAAAAGATAAGCAATCCGATGAAGCGCCACAGAAGTTTTTCCGCTTCCTGCCGCACCTTGAATCGCTAAAATTCGATCTTCTGTATTTCGTATGATTGCATTTTGTTCTTTCTGAATCGTGCGTACAATATTTTTAAGCTGTACGTCCCCTCCACTTCCAAGCTCCTGTTTCAGAATTTCATCGTCAATCTTCGTATCACTTTCGAAGCCGTAGATCATATGTCCGTTTTTTATCTTGTACTGCCACTTGGATGTGATCTCGCCCTCCATTCTTCCACCCGGAGCGTCATAGGCTGCCGGACCTCTGTCATAATCGTAGAACAACCCGGACACCGGCGCTCTCCAATCGTAGATCAGCGGGCGCATTCCTGCGCGAGGAGCAAAATTCCCAATTCCGATATAAAAGGTCTCTGATTCCTCTTCTCCGTCATAACGAAAATCTACTCTTCCGAAAAACGGAGACTCCAACATCTTTGTAAGCCTCTTTCTCTTTGAAAGCTTTTCTTCATTTGCATGAACCTGATGGAGTAGCGCCTGCTGATTGTCATAATTTTCATAGCCATACTCATCCATTTCCGTATAATTTTCCCAGTAATATTCATGCATATTTTTGATTTCCTGCTGTCCGGCAGATAAATCTTCATCCAACTCTTTGATTTTCTGTTGTAAACAATCTGTTATCTCTTTTAAAAACTGCTCCATAGTCTCTCTTTCTTATTTACCCTAATGCCACATCTAAAATCATCATCAATACAAATCCTGCCGCAAAGCCGACCGTTCCTATGTTACTGTGCTCACCTTCCGCAGATTCAGGGATCAGTTCTTCTACTACCACGTAGATCATTGCCCCCGCCGAAAATGCTAAAAGATATGGAAGTACCGGTGTCAGATAGGTCGCAAATAACAGCGTAAGTCCTCCAGCAATCGGCTCTACGATTCCTGAGAGCACGCCGGCTCCGAATGCTCTGCCTCTTCCCTTTTCAGAGCGGATTGGAAGAGATACAATAAAACCTTCCGGGAAATTTTGCAGCGCAATTCCGATAGACAGAGCAAATGCGCCTGCCAGCGTAACATTGGCATTATCCATTAATAAACCGGCAAAAATCGCTCCGCTTGAAATACCCTCCGGAATATTGTGGATCGTAACAGCTAATGTAAGCATGGTCGATTTATTGAGCGAACATTTCGGGCCTTCGCATTCCTCAGAACCAATATGAAGATGCGGAATTACTCTGTCAAGAATCAGTAAAAATGCAATTCCAAGAATAAATCCTACAGCAGCCGGGATAAAAGAAAGCTTTCCCATATGCGCAGACATATCCATTGCCGGAATCAAAAGCGACCAGACAGAAGCCGCCACCATCACCCCCGCCGCAAAGCCAAGCAAAGACTTTTGAAGAAGCGGTTTCAATTCATTTTTCACAAACAATACACATGCAGCGCCAGCCGCAGTACCGATAAACGGGATCATAAGTCCCCAAAAAATAGTCATATCATAAACCCTCGTTTCTTCTCTAATAGATTTATTCTACCATAATTGCCCCAAGTGGTACAGAGCATTTTTCAATTTGGGACACCCTGAAATGCAATTTGGGACGTAGCATTTTGTAAAAATGCTACGTCCCAAATTACTATTTTTTAGAAAGGAATTCGTGAATTCCTTTTGCTCCTGCTTTTCCTGCACCCATGGCGAGGATTACGGTTGCTGCACCTGTTACGGCGTCTCCGCCTGCGAATACTGCTGCTTTTGATGTCTGTCCGTTCTCTTCTTCTGCCACGATACATTTTCTTCTGTTTGTTTCAAGTCCTTTTGTTGTAGATGCGATCAATGGGTTCGGTGATGTTCCGAGTGACATGATCACTGTATCAAGTTCTATCTCGTATTCGGACCCCGGAATTTCTACCGGACGTCTTCTTCCGGATGCGTCAGGCTCTCCCAGTTCCATCTTGATTACTTTCATGCCTTTTACCCATCCATTTTCGTCTACAAGAATCTCTTTTGGATTTGTAAGAAGATCGAAGATAATTCCTTCTTCTTTTGCATGATGTACTTCTTCTACTCTGGCCGGAAGCTCTGCTTCACTGCGACGATATACGATATGTACCTCTGCTCCTAAACGAAGCGCTGTTCTTGCTGCATCCATAGCAACGTTTCCGCCGCCTACAACAGCAACTTTCTTGCCGGCTGCGATCGGTGTATCGTAATTATCATCAAATGCCTTCATAAGATTACTTCTTGTCAGATACTCGTTTGCGGAGAATACCCCGTTTGCTGTCTCGCCCGGAATACCCATGAACATTGGAAGTCCTGCTCCTGATCCGATAAATACTGCCTCGAAATCTTCCTCTTCCATTAACTGGTCGATCGTTGTTGATTTACCGATAACTACGTTAGTCTCGAATTTTACACCGAGTTCTTTTACTTTCTCGATTTCTTTTTTAACAACCTTCTCTTTTGGAAGACGGAACTCCGGAATACCATAAACCAATACTCCGCCAAGCTCGTGAAGTGCTTCAAATACTGTCACTTCATATCCAAGCTTTGCAAGATCGCCGGCACATGTAAGTCCTGACGGACCGGAACCGATCACTGCAACTTTATGTCCGTTTGTCTTTTCTGCTTTTTCCGGTTTGATATCATGCTCTAATGCATAATCCGCAACGAATCTTTCCAATTTACCAATGGAAACCGGCTCTCCCTTGATACCACGGATACATTTGCTCTCACACTGTGACTCCTGTGGACATACACGTCCGCAGATTGCCGGAAGTGCGGAGGATTCACCAATTACCTTATAAGCGCCTTCGATATCTCCGTCTTTCACCTTTGCGACAAATTCCGGAATGTTGATAGATACCGGGCATCCCTGAATACATTTTGCATTTTTACAATTCAAGCATCGAGAAGCCTCTTCCATTGCTTCTTCCTGATTATATCCGTAACAAACCTCTTCAAAGTTTGTTGCTCTTACTTTTGGCTCCTGCTCTCTTACAGGTACTCTCTTTAATACATCTGCCATTACTCGTCACCTCCGCAATGACCACATCCACCGTGATGGGTGTCGCCTTCCTGTAATTTCAACATTGTACGGCCTTCCTGTGTCTTGTACATCTGCTGTCTCTTCATTGCATTGTCGAAATCTACCAGATGTCCGTCGAATTCCGGTCCGTCTACGCAGGCAAATTTTACTTCTCCGCCAACGATCACACGACAGGCACCACACATACCTGTTCCGTCTACCATGATCGGATTCATGCTGACTATTGTCGGAATGTCATATTTCTTCGTTGTCAGACAAGTAAATTTCATCATGATCATTGGTCCGATTGCAACACAGACGTCATATTTATTTCCTTTTTCAACCAACTCGTCTACCATAGTAGTAACCATGCCGGCGTGACCATAAGAGCCGTCGTCTGTACATGGGTAGTAATTACCGGATACTTCCTCCATCTCCTTTTCGAGAATCAGGAGATCTTTTGTCTTTGCACCGACAATAACATCCGCCTCAATACCATGCTCTTTTAACCACTTCACCTGTGGATAAACCGGAGCAGCGCCAACACCTCCGGCTACAAATAAGAATTTCTTCTTCTTTAAAGTCTCTAAATCCTCTGCTACAAATTCAGACGCACATCCAAGAGGACCGGTAAAGTCACGGAAAGAATCTCCTGCTTTTAACTCCGTCATCTTTGTCGTAGACGCGCCAACAGGCTGGAATACGATAGTTACAATTCCTGCCTCTCTGTCGTAATCACAAATGGTAAGTGGAATACGTTCGCCTTTTTCATCCATCTTGACAATGACAAACTGCCCCGGCTCGCAATGTCTTGCAACACGAGGTGCTTCTACATCCATAAGATAAATATTAGCAGCCAGTTTTTCTGCTTTTAATATCTTGTACATCTTGTCTCCTCCTAATAATTCATGCTCTTTTAATCATAATGTATTTATCACAAAATTTCAAGTAACAGATCGCTGTTTTTATGCTTATTCACTAAGTTCTAAACTATAGTTTCTGGTGGTTACCCCGCTTAATCTTCCGTCAGCGGACACAAGAACTGCTTTAAAAAGAGTGTTTCCTTTTGGCATATCAATGGGACCGGTATACTTTGTAGATGCTGTTGTCGGATCTTCTCCGTCCAACGTATAATAGGCATCGTACCCCTCCGGAACTTTTACTTCGATCGTCATTTCAGATTCATACTGTCCGGTAGAAGGGGAAACGGCCGGCGCTTCTTCGATCGGAAGCTCGATAACATAAGTTTTCTCTTCATATTGACTTGGCACTCCGCGCTTATCAACAGAAATTGCCTTGATCGTTGTCTCGCCCTCGTCAAGCTGAATCGGCTTTGTGTATTTTATACTCTGGAAGGTTGGATCGGAACCGTCCGTAGTATAATAAATTGTTTTTCCCGTTGTACTAAGCGTCAGTTGCTGAACATCATCATAGGTTTCCTCATCATCCAGACTATATTCCGGCTTGTCGATGATATATCCATTTAACGCTTCTGCCACACTGTCCGATGCCTCATCCATAAGCTCTGGTATTTTAATCGCCTGCTTTGTATCCAAATAGAATTGAATACATGCTTCATAAAGCTCGGTATTCTTACTATGTTTTTCAATCGCATCCGTAAATACCTGCTCTGCCGCATCTAAATCATTTTGACCGATGTATACTTTGGACAACCCTACATATGCATCCGGTTTCTCGTCATTTTTTGACAGAGCCTTTTCAAAAGATTCCTGTGCTGCTCCGTACTCTTTAGATGTAAGAGCTTTATTTCCTTTCGCCACAATTCCGGTATAAGAATTTTGATAGAGAACAATGCTGATTCCTACGATCACAGCAAGAATCAGTGCCATGATCAACAGAACCTTTCTTCTTTTCTTACGGCGTTTCTGCTTTCTCTTCTCTGCCTGACGTCTCTTTTGCTCCTTTGTAAGTGGAGCCGTCCGTCCGGTATTTTTCATCCGCCCTGTGTTTCTTGTACGTCCGGTATTCTCCATCCTTCCGGTACTGCCAGTTCTCACTGTCCGTCCGGTATTTCTGCGTGCAGATGTTGCGCGCGTCTGAAAAGACGCATCATCATAGACAAGGTAATCCTCCTCTCGTCCTGTTCCGTCAATGGAATCTCTGATCTGCTCCGTGAGCATATCGTCCAACGGATTGTATTCAGGAACAATAAATACTTCCCTGCCGCATGCTTTACAATATAATGCACCTTCCGGTATTTCCTTTCTGCAATATCTACACTTCATTGCTTCTTATAACCTCCTGTTAGAATCAATTAGAATAATCCGGTAATCATTCCATCCTCAGATACGTCAATGCCGTTCGCAGCCGGTACTTTCGGAAGTCCCGGCATGGTCATGATCGCACCTGTCAGTGCTACCACAAATCCTGCTCCCGCACTTACATATACTTCACGGATATGAATATCAAAATTCTCCGGTCGTCCAAGCTTCTTCGCATCATCAGATAAAGAGTATTGATTTTTTGCCATACAGATCGGAAGATCTCCAAATCCCATATCTTCAATCTTCGCAAGCTGTTTTGAAGCTGCAGGTTCATAGACAACACCTTTGGCTCCATAGATCTCTGTTGCAATTTTTTCAATCTTTTCTTTCAATGAAAGTTCATCTTCATAGAGTGTATGGAAATGGCTTTCTTTATTTTCCAATGTGTCCAGAACCTTTTCAGCAAGAGCGATTCCACCCTCGCCACCTTTTTCCCATACTTCTGAAAGAGCGAACTCACATCCTCTCTCTTCACAGAACTCCCGAATAAATGTATTTTCCGCCTCGGTATCGGTAATAAAAGAGTTCAAAGTAACGATCACCGGTACGTCGTATTTCTGAATATTTTCAATATGTTTCTCTAAATTTACAATTCCTTTTTTCAATGCTTCCAGATTTTCTTCTGCAAGGTCGCTCTTGGCAACCCCACCATTATACTTCAATGCACGCACAGTTGCAACTAAAACTACAGCATCCGGTTTAAGTCCGGCTTTGCGGCATTTAATATCGAAGAATTTCTCAGCACCGAGATCCGCTCCGAAGCCTGCCTCTGTAATCGTGATATCACTCATCTTCAGAGCCATCTTTGTTGCGCGTACACTGTTACATCCATGTGCAATATTGGCAAATGGACCACCATGTACAAGCGCCGGAGTATGTTCTAATGTCTGAATGAGATTTGGTTTGATCGCATCTTTCAAAAGAGCCGTCATTGCACCTGTCGCCTGAAGATCATCGGCTGTGACCGGCTCTCCCGCAAAATTATATGCTACAATAATTCTTCCAAGTCTCTTTTTCAGATCGTCGATATCGTCTGCAAGACAAAGAATTGCCATAATCTCTGAAGCAACCGTAATTACAAAATGATCTTCTCTCACCATTCCGTCCATTTTATTTCCAAGTCCCACCACTACGTTACGAAGGCAGCGGTCATTCATATCCAGACAGCGTTTCCACACAACCTGTCTCGGATCAATCTGAAGAGCATTTCCCTGTTGAATGTGATTATCCAGCATTGCTGCAAGCAAATTGTTTGCAGAAGTGATCGCATGGAAATCTCCGGTAAAATGAAGATTGAGATCTTCCATCGGAACAACCTGTGCATAGCCGCCTCCTGCTGCACCGCCTTTAATTCCAAAGCATGGGCCAAGCGAAGGCTCTCTTAACGCAATCACTGCCTTTTTATTTAATTTTGCCATAGCCTGTCCAAGTCCGACGGTAGTTGTTGTCTTTCCTTCTCCTGCCGGTGTCGGATTGATCGCAGTAACGAGAACAAGTTTTCCATCCGGTCTGTCCTTTACATTGTTCCATACCTCGTCAGAAAGTTTTGCTTTATATTTTCCATAAAGCTCCAACTCATCCTCTTGAATCCCCAATGTCTGTGCCACCTCTCGGATATGTGACATTTTTGCTTCCTGTGCAATCTGGATATCTGTTTTCATTGCCCTTCATCCTTTCTTTTTCTGTTTTTTTTTGCTTCCATTTTACATTTATGAATTTTCACCCATGTACTGTTCAAATTCTTCCTTTGACATCAGCACTTTTCTTGGCTTTGTGCCTTCTTCTCCGCCAACCACTCCTGCCTCGCAGAGTTGATCCATAATTCTTGCCGCGCGGTTAAATCCAATCTTAAAGGTCCGCTGCAGCATTCCAATGGAAGCCTTGTCCTTATCTATAATGAGGCGACCTGCTTCTGTAAAATACATGTCGCGTTCATTCTCTTCACTGCCGGCACCCAGACCTTGTCCGGTTCCGATCTCACTGGTATTTACATGCTGTACGATCTCATTATCATAATCCGCATCACCATTATGATTTTTCAAATATTCTACCACACTCTGTACTTCTTTATCTGTGACAAACGCACCTTGCACACGAGCTGGTTTTTGATATCCGGATGGATAAAACAGCATATCTCCTTTTCCAAGCAGCTTCTCTGCTCCGTTCATATCAATGATCGTTCTGGAATCCACACCGGAAGATACTGAAAATGCAATACGTGACGGCATATTTGCTTTAATAAGTCCTGTGATGACATTGACCGATGGACGCTGGGTTGCCACTACAAGATGAATTCCTGCTGCTCTTGCAAGCTGTGCCAATCTACAGATTGCTTCTTCCACATCTCCGGGAGCGACCATCATAAGGTCGGCAAGCTCGTCAACGATGATCACAATCTGAGGCATCATCTTTAACTCTTCTCCATCAATCGCAGGAGAGGATGCAGCTTTTTCATTATAGCCCTTCATATCTCTTACATTTTGCTCTGCAAATGCCTGATATCTCCGCATCATTTCCGCAACCGCCCAGTTCAGAGCGCCCGCCGCTTTCTTCGGATCTGTCACTACCGGAATCATCAAGTGAGGAATTCCATTGTACACACTTAATTCCACGACCTTCGGGTCGATCATAATAAGTTTTACTTCCTCGGGTGAAGCCTTATACAGGATACTCATGATCAGCGTGTTAATGCAGACCGATTTACCGGACCCCGTCGCACCTGCAATGAGAAGATGCGGCATTTTCGCAATATCTGCCACTACGACCTTACCGGCAATATCTTTGCCGGCTGCAAAGGATATCTTCGACTGACTGTTTTTAAATTCCGCAGTCTCCAAAAGATCGCGAAGCATAACCGCTGAGTTTTCCTTGTTCGGAACCTCGATACCAACTGCTGCTTTCCCGGGAATCGGCGCCTCAATACGGATATCAGCCGCCGCCAGATTTAATTTGATGTCATCCGTAAGTCCTACGATCTTACTGACTTTGACACCCATCTCCGGCTGAAGCTCATATCTTGTAACTGCGGGTCCGCAGCTTACATTGGTAACCGTAACGCTCACACCAAAATTTTGCAGAATCTGCTGAAGCTTCATAGCTGTTTCACGCAAATGTGCATCGGATTCACCGGACGTTTTATTTCCACGCTTCAGAAGGTTCATCGGTGGAAAATGATATGCTTTTTTCGGTTTTGCTTCATCCGCAGCAACTGCAGCCGCCACACGCTCCATCTCTGCAGCCGCCATAGCTCCCGACTTCTTTTTTGATTCTCTGACCGGCTCGTACGGTTCTTCCGCAAATGATTCTGCTTCTTCAACATCCGGCACCGGTTCTGCACGATTAATCACAAATGATGGGCTTTCTTCCGGCTCCGATACAGGTTCTTTGGCCGGTTCCGGTGCAATTTCTTTCATGTCCGGGGATTTTCCTGTCAAAGTCGTGGCAAAAGAGACTCCCACGGCATATTTATCTGTTCTCTTTTTCTTCTCTTTTTCAAAATTCCCGGTAGTTTTCTTTTTCTCCTGTTCTCTTTCTTTTCTTCGAAGTTCTGCTTCCTTCCGACGTCTTGCATTGTCCTCTTTTGCTTTGTCATAAGCTTTTCCGCTCTGTGTTTTCACGCCCTGAAGCAATGATTTTCCTGTGATAATCACACAGCAAATGATCATAAAAATAATAATCACTACATATGTACCCGCTGTCCCGATCGTAGGCGTTAATATTTTTGCAATACTCTTCCCCAGACTTCCGCCTTTATGATCCACAAGTTCTAAAAAGGTACAGGCAAGAATCAGAAAAACGATTCCTGCCGCTACTTTTATATAAGCTGACACATTTCCTTTGTTCGATACAAGAAATGCCGCTATACCAAACAAAGCAAATGGAATAATATAAGTGATCAGACCGAAAATTCCACTAAAAAAATAAGATACTTCATCGCCGATCCATCCCCCCAGTCCAAAGTTACTGAGTATCAGCAAAAGACTGACTGCAAGTGTCAGCCAAATGATCACCTCATCCTGCAAAAAACTCTGTTCTGTCTTCTTCTTTTTCGTCGGTTTCCTGCTACTCTTTTTCTTTGACTTTGCAGCCATTAACTTTTCCCCCTTATTATTGGCAATACTATTAATAGTATAGCATTTTTAAAATAGACTGTCATTACATAATTTTGCCCTTTTTCTTCTCCTCTTCTTCGATCATTGCGTGCAATTTGCCAAGAGCATCCTTCATGCCTCCTACTGCATCTATCAGTCCTTCCTCCACCGCTTCTCTTCCTTCCAACAGTGTCCCTACATCTTTGACAAGTTCTGTTGGGTTAAGCATAAGTTCTTCGATTCGCTCTTTAGAGATATGTGAATGCTCTGCCAGAAATCTCGTAATTCTATCCTGCGTTCTGATCATATTCCGAAGGCTCTGTTCCACACCGATGAACATCCCGTTGGTCCGCACCGGATGAATCACCATCGTTCCGCTTGGTACAATAAAAGAATACTTTGCCGATACCGCAAGCGGACCTCCGATAGAATGACTTCCTCCCAGGACAAGAGATACCGTTGGTTTGCTGATTGATGCGATCATCTCGGCGATAGAAAGACCTGCTTCAACATCTCCGCCCAGTGTATTTAATAAAATCAGCAATCCATCCACCTCTTCACTGTCCTCAATTTCTGCAAGCATCGGAAGAAGATGTTCATATTTCGTTGCTTTTGTATTGCCGGACACTGCTTCATGCCCCTCAATTTCTCCAATAATCGTAAGTAATTTAATCCGATGATTTTTCCTGTTCTCATCGAGACTTACACTTCCTGTTTCCCGGATTTCCGCTTCTGAGCGCTCTTCCTTTTCTTCCTTTCCCATACAAAAAAACACCTCCATACTTTTTTCTTAGTATGGAGGTGTTTAGATGATTTTATACCTGCTCTAACGCCTGTTCAAGATCTGAAATGATATCTTCAATATTTTCAATTCCTACACTGAAACGGATCAGATCCGGCTGTACGCCTGCTTCCATTAATTCCTGATCGTTCATCTGACGGTGGGTATGGCTTGCCGGATGAAGCACACAGCTTCTCGCATCAGCCACGTGTGTGACAATCGCGATCATCTTCAGGCTGTCCATCATGCGAACAGCTGCTTCTCTTCCACCTTTAAGACCAAAGGTGATTACACCGCAGGTTCCGTTTGGCATATACTTGCTTGCAAGATCGTAATATTTATCTCCGGGAAGTGACGGACAGGATACCCATGCCACTTTTTCATGGTCTTTCAAATATTTTGCCGCATTTACTGCATTTTCACAGTGTCTTGCCATACGAAGATGTAAAGTCTCAAGTCCGAGATTCAACAAGAACGCATTCTGAGGAGACTGGATAGAGCCAAGGTCTCTCATAAGCTGCGCTGTCGCTTTTGTGATATAAGCACCCTTTCCGAATCTTTCTGTATAAATGACTCCGTGATAAGTCTCGTCCGGCGTAGTAAGTCCCGGGAATTTGTCTGCATATGCTGCCCAGTCAAAATTACCGCTGTCTACAATTGCTCCGCCCACACAGGAAGCATGACCATCCATGTATTTTGTTGTAGAATGAGTTACAATATCAGCTCCCCACTCAAATGGACGGCAGTTGATCGGTGTAGAAAACGTATTATCTACGATAAATGGAACACCGTGAGCATGTGCTGCCTTGGCAAACTTTTCAAAATCAAGAACAACTAATGCCGGGTTAGCAATAGATTCACCGAATACTGCTTTCGTATTCTCCTGAAATGCTGCATTCAATTCTTCCTCACTGCAGTCCGGATCAACGAAGGTTGCCTCCACACCCATTTTGCGAATAGTGTGTGCATACAGATTATATGTACCTCCGTAAACAGCAGATGCGCATACAATGTGATCTCCTGCTTCGCAAATATTCATAATCGCATAAAAGTTTGCAGCCTGACCGGAAGAGGTCAGCATAGCAGCCGCTCCGCCTTCCAGATCGCAGATCTTTGCTGCTACTGCATCGTTCGTTGGATTTTGCAATCTGGTATAAAAATAGCCGGATTCTTCCAAGTCAAACAGACGTCCCATCTGTTCACTGGAACTATACTTAAATGTCGTGCTCTGGTAGATTGGAAGCACTCTGGGTTCTCCATTTCCCGGCTCATAACCGGACTGAATACATTTTGTTTCAATTCTGTAATCACTCATCTTGTTGTCCTCCTATGAATATAAGTATTCCTTTTGCAGATTATGTACCATATCCATATATAGATTCTGGCACGCTTCATTTTCCCCAGCTTCGATCATTTCAATACACGGCACCAAATATTGCTGATACAGGTTGCTGTAAACAGCTTCAGCATCCTTTCTCATATTGATCATCATCACAATTCCCGGCGCGATCTCATAGTAGTCCTCTACAATACCCCGTCCTTCTTCTGTCTGCATTAAATAGTGGTCTCTGTAATCTCTAAGTGTCGTAAGTTCGTAACAATCATCCGGTTTGTCAAGGTGTTCGCAGACTGCTGTCGTAATATAGCATAATCTGCTCTTAAATCCACTTTTTATATTATCATAGGTGGAATATGACAGTGTAAGCTTTGAAACTTTCTTTTCATTCCATAACTCCACCATTCGTTTCGCTAATTTTTCACACCATTCATTCCCCGAATAGTTGAGAACCGGGACTACATACACAGCCATATTAAGATTAAAGTCTACATATAGCTGGTCTTTTTCTTTCTTCGATCGTTCCCCTATTTTCCCCAGCGCATAATCCGGAATTACCAAAGCTAATTCTTCCACCAGTTCTTCGCGTCTGTCTTCTTCTGCCTCTTCGCATAAACCGGCGATTTCCTCCGGAAGACTTTTATAAATCCCGTAACCTTCTTCAAAAACATCACTATAGGTTTTTCGTTTGAATTCCCCAACCTTCGTCAGCATATCATCGAATAGATCACGCAGCTTCTTCTTTACATCTTCTTCCATCTTCTGTCCTCCGCTGTGTTTTTATTCATCCCAGTTGTGGTATACATTCTGGACATCGTCATCGTCATCCAGCATATCCAGAGTCTTCTGAATATTCTTGATATCTGCCTCATCTGTAAGTTCTACGTAAGTCTGCGGGATCATAGTAACCTCAGCCGCAGCCATAGGAACGCCTGAGTCCTCTAATGCCTGTCTCACGTCGCTGAAATCATCCGGATCTGTCAGAATCTCAAAGCTGTCTTCCTCTTCTGCAAAGTCCTCTGCTCCTGCATCCAGAGCCATCATCATAAGCTCGTCCGCATCTGCTTCATATTCTTCCTTATCGATCACAATCTGTCCCTTTGTATCGAACATAAAGGATACACAACCCGGTGTTCCTACATTTCCGTTTCCTTTCGTAAATGCATTCTTTACATTTGTCGCTGTACGGTTGCGGTTATCGGTCAATGTCTCTACAATGATCGCTGTTCCGTTCGGTCCATATCCCTCATATGTAATATGCTCATAATTAGCTGCGTTGGCATCGCCGGACGCTTTCTTAATATTACGCTCGATCGTATCATTTGGCATGTTGTTTGCTTTTGCTTTCGCAATTACATCACGAAGTCTGCTGTTGTTCGCAGGGTCTGTACCGCCACCCTCTTTTACTGCCACAGCCAGCTCTTTTCCGATCTTCGTAAAGATTTTTCCCTTCGCAGCATCATTTTTTTCTTTTTTGTGCTTAATATTGGCAAATTTTGAATGTCCTGACATAAATCAATCTCTCCTTGTATCTCTTATCTTTTTCACATTCTTTTATTCTAACACTCTTCTTGTGTTTTTTCAATCTTAACTCGATCTATTGTATTGTTGTCCATCGATAAAATCGTATAGCGATAGCCGTCCTTCTCGATAACACACTTTTCGTCTTCTGCCGGAATCCGTTCAAGTTCACCAATCAAAAATCCGTTTAAAGTGTCATACTCTTCATCTTCTTCGCACTGAAAACTGATGTTCAGAAGATCAGACAGATCTTCCAGAACCGTCATTCCGTCAACCAGATAGCTTCCATCCGGCTGTGCATGGATCAGCTCCTCTTCTTCATCATGTTCATCAAGGATATTCCCCATAATTTCCTCTACAATATCTTCCATCGTCACCAGACCGGAGGTTTGTCCATACTCATCCACCACGATCGCAATATGGTTTTTCTTCATCTGCATTTCTTTAAACAGACGGTCGATTCCTTTTGTCTCCGGAATAAATACTACCGGTCTTATGTAATCCCCAAGCTCCTTCACAGAAACTTTTCGAAGTTTTTCTTCCTTAAGATAACAGGTCATTGCCTCTCTCAAATGCAGAAATCCAATGATATCGTCAATACTCTCATGATAGATCGGCACACGAGAATATTTGTCATCCAACATAAATTCAAGCGCTTCTTCCATCGTAAATTGCTCATCAATGGCAACAATATTTTTTCGATGCGTCATAATATCCTTCGCATCTTTATCCATATAACGGAAAATATTTCGAATCAAGGAAGCTGCTTCTTTTTTCGCCTCATCGTCCATATCATCTTCAATCTTCAGGATCTGTCGTACTCTTTGAAATAAACTCCCATTTTCCATATTATCTGTTCTTTAACTCCTTTGCTATGTATGAAGCTCAAAGCTTACTTTGATCGCCTCATCTACTTTCTTCATAATTGTTTGATCTAAATGACATACAAGTTCTTTTAGTCTCAGTTTATCGATGGTTCGAATCTGTTCTAAAAGAACAACTGAATTCTTCACAATTTGATATTTCCTTGCATCAATCTCCACATGCGTTGGCAGCTTCGCCTTATTCATCCGTGAAGTAATTGCCGCACAGATTACCGTAGGGCTGTGTTTGTTTCCCACATCGTTCTGTATAATAAGAACCGGGCGTACGCCGCCTTGTTCTGAACCGACAACCGGACTTAAGTCCGCATAATAGATATCTCCGCGTCTTACCTGCACTCTCTTTCACACTCCGATTTCTTTAAGATAAAATTAGTATTTCCATCTTTTTCGGATGTATTCCACAGAGTTCACATTCCTGTTTTTAAGCAAAATAATCCATCTGTTCCTGAACCTCTCCACGTCTTATATATTCTCTTGGAATTCTCTTACCCATCAAACAGACAAATTCATAATTAAAACGGTCAGACAGCCGGCTTAATGTTTCTACGGAAAGATACTCATCCCCGTCGCGCCCTACCAGTACAACCTCATCGCCAAACTTGACATCTTCAATCTCCGTTACATCAACCATACATTGGTCCATGCAGACTCTTCCTATGATCGGAGCCTTCTTTCCGTGGATCAGCATATACCCTTTGTTCGAAAGACTTCTCGGATAACCGTCTCCATATCCTACCGGGATCGTGGCAATCTTCGTACGCCTCTTTGTTACATAAGTACCGCCATAGCTGATCATTTCTCCTTCATCTACCCATTTTACAAATGCCACATGACTGATAAGCTCAAGCGCCGGTTTAAGATCTACATTTTCCTTATGCACTTCCTCCGAAGGATACATGCCATAAGTGGAGATTCCGGCTCTGGAGAGATTTTGACCTGCCCCTTTTAGGTCAATGATTCCGGCACTATTACAGCAATGATAGTACGAAAATGTAATGCCCCGACCGGCCAATTCTTCTTTCATCCATGTATACGCTTCCATCTGTTTCATTGTATAGCTTTTATCACCTTCATCAGCCTTAGAAAAATGAGTATATAAGCCTTCCATTACAATGTTCGGAAGCTTACTGATCTCTTCTATCTTATCGGCACCTTCTTTTCCCGGAGTAAAGCCGATTCTTCCCATGCCCGTATCCAACTTCACATGCACATAAGCTTTTCTTCCTATTTTCACTGCAAGATCCGATAAAACCTTTGTCAATTCTTCTGTATAAACGGTAATTCGAATATTATTTTCCAGTGCGTCTACCCACTGTTCAGGGAAAATACAGCCAAGTACAAGGATCGGCTTTGTAATTCCTCCTCTTCGAAGCACGATTGCCTCATCCAGCGTAGCTACTGCAAATCCCCACACATATTCTTTCAACGAGAGAAGACTTGTGGTCTGCAAAGCCCCGTGTCCATAACAATCTGCCTTGGCAACAACGATCAGTTTGGTATCTTCCGGAAGGTTTTCTTTCATTTTTTCAATATTGTATTCAATTGCATCCAGATCAATCCTTGCACGAATTCTTGTGTAACTTTTCATGTCTTATCTCCTCCTCGCCTTTCCATACAACACTTAGTTTCCTTATCAGATCTGTGGCAAGAACACTGTAGCTTCCCAACTCATCCCTTGCAAGATCTCCACATGTTCCATGTGCATATACACCAAGAACGGCCGCCTCTCTCTCCGGCACTTTTTGTACCAGAAGTCCGGCAACAATTCCTGCCAGCACATCACCGGCTCCTCCCTTCGCCATTGCTTCATTTCCGGATTGGTTCACATAAGTATGTTCCCCTTCTGCTGACACAATGGTGCAGGAATCCTTCAATATACATGTGCATCCATATTCCTGTACGAATTCTTCAAGAAACGGAATTCTCTGTTCCTTGATCTTTTTGATGCCAACTCCCGCAAGTCTTGACATTTCCTTCATGTGAGGGGTCAGAACAAATCTTCCTTCACGCAAAAGTTCCATGTATTCCGGGTACTCGCCAAGAAGATTTAACCCATCCGCATCAATGACACATGGCACCTTTGCTTCACGAAGAACGGTTCGCAGAATCTTTTTTGCCTTTTTCCCGGTTCCTAGCCCCGAGCCAATACATACTGCATCTGCTTTATCAAGAAGTTCTCTTAATTTTTCTTCTTCATAGGAATCGTATGTGGTAACGATTGCCTCCGGAAGAAGACTCTGCAGCACAATACGATTTGCTCCGGAAGTATAGATTTCCACCAGTCCGGCACCTGTTCGGTATGCTGCAGCTGCATTAAAATAAGCTGCGCCGCTCATCCCTTCGCTTCCTGCAATCACAAGAAGTCTTCCATACGTTCCCTTATGTGAATCTCTTCTTCGCTCGGGAAGGAATCTCCAGTATTCCTCTTTGTCATAGCAGCAGGCAACACTTTTATTACGCTCAAAAATATTTGTTGTGATTCCTATATCTGCCACAACCACTTCTCCGGCATAGCTTCTTCCCGGATAGAGGATGTGTCCTGCCTTTTTCGTCTGGAACGTAACCGTAAGATCTGCACGAAAAGCTGTTCCTAACACGCATCCGCTGTCAGAACTGATTCCTGAGGGAATGTCAACTGCAACCTTGACACCGGATGACGCATTCATATGTTCAATCGTCTTAGCATAAACTCCTTGCACCGGACGATTTAATCCCACACCAAACATAGCATCTACTATAATACTATATTCACCTTGTGGATATTCGTCACCGACAGACGGATGAATTTGATACACGGTGACAGGATACCCTTTCTTTTTGAAGATTTCCGCCATCACCAGCCCGTCTCCGCCATTATTTCCTTTTCCACATACGATCAGTATATTCCCGAGATCATAACCGCTATCTATCATACAAGATACACACGCGTTCGCCGCACGTTCCATAAGCTTCGAAGACGGAATATGTTCCTGCTCTATCGTATAAGTATCAGCTTCCTTCATCTGCATCCCATTGGGAAGATATTGCATATTCGTTCATCCTCCTTCATAGAAAAAAACGTATGAGTAAAAGCCTGCCATGCACAAGCCTTTCTCATACGTCTTTGTATCACTATTCCTTATGCTCTTCCTTATAGCGACTGATGTTATAAGATAATTGCATCAGACTTTCTGACAAATGCACATTCTCTACAATTATATTCTCCGGAAGATTCAGATCTGTATGTGCGAAATTCCAGATCGCACGAACTCCGTTATCTACCAGCATATTTGCAACTTCAATAGCCTTCTCCTTCGGTATCGTAAGCACCGCGATCTCAACATCATTTTCCTTCACAAAAGATTTTAGTTCATCCATCATCCGTATTGGGACACCACGAATCGTCATCCCCTGAAGTCTTGGATTCACATCAAAAATACCGCTTAAAATAAACCCTCTCTTCTCAAAGGCTGCATAATTTGCCAGAGCCTGTCCAAGATTACCAGCACCAATGATCACAATGTTATGATCTTCCTCCAGTCCGAGGATCTTTCCGATCTCTGTATACAGGTATTTCACATTATATCCGTAGCCTTGCTGTCCAAATCCACCAAAATTATTCAAGTCCTGACGAATTTGCGATGCAGTTACTTTCATTTGTTTACTTAAATCGTTTGAAGATATCCTTTCCACTCCGTTTTCCAGAAGCTCTCCGAGATATCGATAATATCTTGGCAGTCGTCTTATTACTGCCTGAGAAATGTCTCTGCTCTCCAATTTTCTCACCTTCCCATTCACTCTCTATAAATTATTATATAAAATTGTGGTTTCAAAGTCAAACTTTTAGTGGTTTTTTTATGTTCTTTTCGCTATAATAAGGTCGTATGTTATAGATATAGGAGGTTACATATGATACTTGCATGTCACGGAATCAGTAAAGCATTTGAAGAAAAAATCATTGTTGACAATGGTTCCTTTCATATAGAAGACCACGAAAAGGCTGCTCTTGTAGGACCTAACGGCGCCGGAAAATCCACCATCCTGAAAATGATCGTAGGTGAACTTCCGACAGACAGCGGAAATGTAATCCTGACAAGAGGAAAGACACTTGGCTATCTGGCACAGCACCAAAACATGAATAGTTCCAACTCTATTTATGATGAAGTGAAGTCTGCAAAAGCACATCTGATCGCTATGGAAGAACAGCTTCGCAGCATTGAACTGGAAATGAAAGATCTCTCAGGGAGTGAATTAAACAGCCGTATGGAGACCTACCATCGGTTGACTGCCGCTTTTGAGCGGGAAAATGGTTATGCATATGAAAGCGAAATCACCGGAGTTCTGAAAGGACTGGGATTTCAGGAGGAAGAATTCTCAAGACCGGTCTCCACTCTTTCCGGTGGGCAAAAAACGAGAGTTTCCCTCGGAAAACTGCTTCTTTCTAAACCCGATATTTTACTTCTCGACGAGCCGACCAACCATTTGGATCTAAATTCCATCACATGGCTGGAAACTTATCTTCTCAACTATACGGGCGCTGTCCTTATTGTCTCTCATGACCGATATTTTCTCAATCGAATTGTCACAAAGGTAATTGAGATTGAAGCCGGTCAGGTTATGACATACCTTGGAAATTACAGCGACTTTTCCTATAAGAAAAAGCAGCTCCGGGAAGCACAGTTAAAAGAATACTTAAACCAGCAGCAGGAAATCAAACATCAGGAAGCCGTAATTGAAAAGCTTCGTTCGTTCAACCGCGAGAAATCTATCAAACGTGCTGAAAGCCGCGAAAAGATGTTGAATAAGATTGAGCGCATTGAAAAACCACAGGAAATCAACACCGACATCCATTTAACACTCACCCCATCTGTTGTCAGCGGAAATGATGTTTTATCTATCGAACATTTAAGCAAAGCATTCCCACCACAGCAGTTGTTCTCGGATGTTTCTTTTGAGATCAAGCGCGGCGAGCATGTGGCAATCATCGGTGACAATGGAACCGGCAAAACAACGCTTCTTAAAATTTTGAACGGACTTGTAGATGCAGACCATGGTTCTTTTACCTTGGGAACAAATGTACATATTGGATATTATGATCAGGAACACCATGTCCTTCACATGGAGAAAACCATCTTTGATGAAATTTTCGACGATTATCCGTCTCTTACAAATACAGAGATCCGCAATATGCTGGCAGCCTTTCTTTTCACCGGGGATGATGTATTTAAATTGATCGGCGATTTAAGCGGTGGAGAAAGGGGACGCGTCTCTCTGGCAAAGCTCATGCTCTCAGAGGCTAATTTCCTCATTTTGGACGAGCCTACCAACCACTTAGACATTGCATCCAAAGAGATTTTAGAACACGCTTTAAATGATTACACCGGAACACTGCTCTACGTGTCCCATGACCGTTATTTCATCAACCAGACTGCCACAAGGATTCTTGATCTGGTAAATCAGAAATTCGTCAACTATATCGGAAATTATGATTATTATCTGGAGAAAAAAGAAGAACTGACCGCCGCATACACATCTGAAGTCAACGCGTCTGACTCTGCTTCCCCCGCTTCCGCTCCTTCCGAGAACAAATTAAGCTGGCAGGAGCAGAAAGAAGCACAGGCAAAAGAACGAAAACGTCAAAACGATTTACGAAAAACAGAAGAACGAATTACAGCTCTGGAAGAACGAGACAGCGAAATCGATCAGCTGATGATGAAAGAAGAAATCTTCACCAATTCCGTAAAATGCCAGGAACTGGCACAGGAAAAAGCCACTATCGCAGAAGAATTAGAAGAATTATATGAAAAATGGGAAGAGCTGGAAGAATAATTGGGACGTAGCATTTTTACAAAATGCTACGTCCCAATTTAACTTCTGGGGTGTCCTTTTTTACAATTTTTCTGCGATTGCTTTGATAAATCCTTCGCTGTTTAATACTGTCGGATTCGGAAGTGTTGTGATCAGTGCCAGATCTTTTGTCATTTTTCCTTCTTCGATAGTATCAATCGTTGCTTTTTCTAATTTATCTGCAAATTCCATTAATTCTTGATTTCCGTCTAATTCTCCCCGTTTTCTGAGTGCTCCTGTCCATGCGAAGATTGTTGCTACGGAGTTAGTGGATGTTTCTTCTCCTTTTAAGTGCTTGTAATAATGACGCTGTACGGTTCCGTGCGCCGCCTCATATTCGTAATATCCATCCGGAGATACAAGCACAGATGTCATCATTGCAAGGGAACCAAAAGCGGATGATACCATGTCACTCATTACATCTCCATCATAGTTTTTACATGCCCAGATGTAACCGCCTTCTGACTTCATCACACGTGCCACTGCGTCATCAATCAATGTGTAGAAATACGTGATTCCTGCATCTTCGAACTTTTCTTTATAATCTGTATCAAAAATCTCCTGGAAAATATCTTTAAAGGTGTGATCATATTTCTTGGAAATCGTATCTTTTGTCGCAAACCAGAGATCCTGTTTTGTATCCAGTGCATAGTTAAAACAGCTTCTCGCAAAACTTTCTATAGAACCATTTAAGTTGTGCATTCCCTGAGCTACACCGGCGCCGGTATAATTATGTACGAGTTCCCGCACTTCTGTTCCATCTTCCGCAGTATATACAAGCTCTACTTTTCCCGCTGCCGGAATCTTCATTTCTGTATTTTTATATACATCGCCATACGCGTGTCTTGCGATTGTAATCGGTTTCTTCCAATTCTTCACGCATGGTTCGATTCCTTTCACTACGATTGGCGCACGAAATACGGTTCCGTCTAAAATTGCACGGATCGTTCCGTTCGGGCTCTTCCACATTTCCTTCAGATTGTATTCTGTCATACGGGCTGCATTCGGAGTGATCGTCGCACATTTTACAGCCACTTTATACTTCTTTGTCGCATTTGCCGCATCTATAGTTACCTGATCATTGGTTTCGTTTCTGTATTCCAGTCCCAAGTCATAATACTCTGTATTCAATTCAATATATGGTTCCAAAAGATCTTCTTTGATCATCTTCCAGAGGATACGTGTCATCTCATCTCCGTCCATCTCAACGATAGGGGTTGTCATTTTAATCTTCGCCATAGTTCCATTCTCCTTTTCTTGATTTTCAAACCATACCTTCATTAATTCTCCATATGCAGGTTCTCCATCACATTCATAATGTGTTGATTCGCAAGCTTCTCAGCCAGATCGGCATCTTTGTTCCTGATGGCTTCCAGAATATCTCTGTGCTCTGCAATTGATTTTTCTGCTCTTTCCTTTTTCTTTACAGATAACCTTCTCGCCATCTGTACATATTTATGGAAATCAGATAATACATGTTCCAGTATACGACTATCTGACGCTTCATACAAGACTTGATGGAATTTTCCATCAAGTTCTGATACCTGAGCAGTATCTCCGTTCCCTCTTTGTACATGAAATTCCGATAATACAAGAATCTCTTCCAGTCTTCCGATCTGTTCATCTGTAATATGCTCGGTTGCCCAGCGCGCACACAAGCCTTCCAGCATAGAGCGGACATGATAAATGTCTGCCACATCTTTTGCCTTGATACTTGTGACATACGCTCCTTTGTTCGGAATAATCGTCACCAGTCCTTCCAGCTCTAATTGCCGCAAAGCTTCCCTGACCGGCGTTCTGCTGACTCCCATCTCTTCTCCGATCGTAATTTCCCGAAGCTCTTCCTGGTCTTCATAGACGCCGGATAAAATATCTTCCCGAAGCTTTCGAAAAACTCTGCCTCTTAATGAATTATCCTGATATTCTTCCATTTATTTTCACCTTCTCATTTCTATCATCACATACCGTATCAAAATAATACCCAGACTAGAGCAGGCTTACTCCAAGCTTCTTACAGGCATCATCTATAACCTTCAAGAGTTCTTCATCTGTAAGAACCGTCACACGGCCTCCCTCATATTCATTGTCTACCCACGCTTTGATCATTGCTACAAGCTCGGAATTTTTATCCACCTTCTTGTCATCTTTTAATTTAAAATAGGTGTTGATCCAGTGTGCGATTCCGGCAAGCCCGGAAGTATTCGACACTGCCACAAGCGGTGCGCGGTTTAAGAATTTCTGTGTATCAAACACATTATAGATCTCTTCATTTTTAAGAAGACCATCCGCATGGATACCGGCTCTTGTCACGTTAAAATTCTTTCCTGCAAATGGAGTCTGTGCCGGAATCTGATATCCAATCTCTTTTTCATAGTACTCTGCCAGCTCAGTGATCACTGTTGTATCCATACCGTCTAATGTACCTCTAAGCTGCGCATACTCAAATACCATTGCTTCCAGCGGTGTATTTCCTGTACGTTCGCCAATACCAAATAACGAACAGTTGACGCTGGAGGCACCATAGAGCCATGCAGTGCTGGAATTGCTCACAGCCTTATAAAAGTCATTGTGTCCGTGAAATTCGATCAACTCGCTTGGTACACCGGCATGGATGCGAAGACCATAAATGATTCCCGGAATACTTCTCGGAATCACCGCTCCCGGATAATTCACTCCGTACCCCATCGTATCGCACACACGAATTTTAACCGGAATCTTGTATTCATTCATTAAGTTCATAAGCTCCAGACAGAACGGAATAACGAATCCGTAAATGTCTGCTCTTGTAATATCCTCCAAATGGCATCTTGGGCTGATTCCCGTTTCCAGACATTCCCGGACAACTGACAGATAATGCTCCATACACTCTTTTCTTGTCATTTTCATTTTGTAGAAAATGTGATAATCCGAACAGCTTACCAGTATTCCGGTCTCTTTCATTCCGATTTCTTTTACCAGTTCAAAATCCTTCTTATTTGCACGAATCCAGCTTGTAACTTCCGGGAACTGGTACCCCTTTTCCATACATTTATATACTGCATCACGGTCTTTTTTACTGTAAAGGAAAAATTCACTCTGACGGATTTTACCATTCGGTCCGCCTAATTTGTGAAAGTAATCATAGATCTTAACAATCTGCTCTGTGCTGTATGGCGCTCTGGACTGCTGTCCATCCCGGAAAGTAGTATCTGTGATCCAGATCTCATCCGGCATACAGTGCGGTACAATACGATCGTTAAACGCAATCTTCGGAATCTCATCATAGTGAAACAGATTACGGAAAACATTCGGCTTTTCCACGTCCACTAACGGATACATATGCTCTTCTAACTGCAACAGATTATTACTATGATTTAAATATACCTTACGATTTTCCATGATGTCCTCTCTCTCTTTCTTTTGTTTTGTATCATTGTATACAATTATACACTTCTTTCTTGCTATGTCAAGATAAAGTGATAAATTCTTTACACATTCATTTCCTGCAAAAGACAAAAAAGACAATTGAAAATCTCTTTTGATTTTCAACTGCCTTTTTCTGTTATTCAACACTCTTTTTCTTAATATAATTTTGCTCCGATTTCTCTCGGGCGGAAACCTTCGTCTTCCAGCGCCTGCATGATCTCATGCTTATGCTCTGTTCCGAATGCTTCAATGGTCAGACGAAGCTCCACTGCCGCATTACGGTTGGTGCTTACGAACTGGTTATGCTCCAGTTTAATAACGTTTCCGTTATTGTTGGCAATCAGTGTTGCCACCTTCACAAGTTCACCCGCTTTATCCGGCATCAGTACAGATACGGAGAAGATTCTGTTTCTCTGGATCAATCCGTGCTGTACCACAGAGGACATGGTAATTACGTCCATATTTCCTCCGCTTAAAACAGAAACTGCCTTCTTACCTTTTAAATCAAGTTGTTTCAGTGCAGCAACTGTCAAAAGACCGGAATTTTCAACTACCATTTTATGATTTTCCACCAGATCAAGGAATACACCGATCAGTTCATCATCTTCTACCAGAAGCACATCATCAATATTTTCCTGTACATATGGGAAGATTGTTTCTCCAACACGTTTGACCGCAGTACCGTCAGCAATTGTGTTTGCAGATTCCAATGTTACAGGTTCCCCTGCCTTCAAAGCCGCAGTCATGCTCGCTGCTGATTTTGGCTCTACACCGATCACTTTAATCTTCGGATTCAGCATTTTCGCTAAAGTGGAGATACCTGTTACCAGTCCGCCGCCACCGATCGGAACGAGAATATAATCTACTGTAGGAAGCTCCTGCACGATTTCCATTGCGATACTTCCCTGTCCGCAAGCTACATCAAGGTCATCAAACGGATGTACAAATGTATAACCCTTTTCTTCTGCAAGCTTCAGTGCATAGGCACAGGCATCGTCGTACACATCTCCATGAAGGATGACTTCTGCGCCGTAGCTTTTCGTACGGTTTACTTTGATCAGCGGAGTCACCGTCGGCATAACGATTGTCGCTTTACATCCGAATTTGGACGCTGCATAAGCAACTCCCTGCGCATGGTTTCCTGCGGAAGCAGTGATCAGTCCTCTTTCGCGTTCTTCTTCACTCAATGTGCTGATCTTATAATACGAACCACGCACCTTATAAGCACCTGTATACTGCATATTTTCCGGTTTCAAATAGATTCTTCCACCGGTCTGCTGACTCAAATATTCACTGTACACCAGCTTTGTCGGAAGCGTTACTTTTTTTACAATTTCACTTGCCTGTTCGAATTTCTCTAATGTTAACTTGTCCATCTGCTTCTCCTCCTGTTCTCTCATTGTCTGATTCTAAACTTCTCCTGTTGTAAATAACGCATTTACAAATGTATCTGCATCAAATTTTTGCAGATCATCTATGGACTCACCAACTCCGATATATTTTACCGGAATGCCAAGCTCTGCTTGAATCGCCACGGCGATACCGCCCTTTGCTGTTCCATCCATTTTGGTAAGAACAATTCCTGTAATATCAGTTACTTCATTGAATTCCTTCGCCTGCTGCAATGCATTCTGCCCAGTAGTGGCATCGAGGACTACTAATGTCTCTCTGAATGCTTCCGGAAATTCACGATCAATAATCCGGTTCATTTTTTTCAATTCTTCCATAAGATTCTTTTTATTATGGAGTCTTCCTGCCGTATCGCAGAGCATCACATCTGCATGTCTTGCTTTAGCAGCTGCAACTGCGTCATACACTACAGATGCCGGATCAGAGCCTTCCTGACCGCCGATCAGTTCCGCCTGTGCCCGATTTGCCCATTCCTTAAGCTGCTCTCCTGCCGCCGCACGGAAAGTGTCTGCCGCTGCCAGAATCACTTTCTTATTCTGCGCTCTTAGCTTTCCTGCCAATTTCCCGATGGTCGTTGTCTTTCCCACGCCGTTGACACCAATCACCATAACGACAGACGTTTTATCTTCAAATTCGTATGCTGCTTCGCCTACATCCATCTGTTCTTTAATGCTTTCAATCAAAATTTCTCTGCAATCAGAAGGCTCTTTAATATGACGTTCTTTGACTTTGTCTCTTAAGTCGTCCAAAATATCATACGTTGCCTGCACACCAAGATCCCCCATAATAAGAACCTCTTCTAATTCTTCATAGAAATCTTCATCAATATGTGAAAATCCATTGAAAATGCTGTCCATCCCGGACACAATATTATCTCTCGTTTTACTGAGTCCTGAAACCAAACGCCCCCAGAAACCAGTTTTCTTTTCCTCTGCCATAGCAAACTCCTCTCTATGCATCCAATTCATCTTCTAAAAGACTTACAGAAACCAAGGTGGATACGCCTTTTTCCTGCATGGTAATACCGTACAGTCGATCTGCCGCCGTCATAGTTCCTCTTCGATGTGTAATCACAATAAACTGTGTATATTTCGTCAACTTATGAAGATATTTTGCAAATCTTGTAACATTATTATCGTCCAGCGCCGCCTCGATCTCATCAAGAAGACAGAACGGAGACGGTTTTAAGTTCTGAATCGCGAAAAGAAGTGCGATTGCCGTAAGCGCCTTTTCTCCACCGGACAGCTGCATCATATTCTGAAGCTTTTTCCCCGGCGGCTGTGCAATAATACGGATTCCCGCCTCTAAGATATCTTCATCCTCCATCAGTTCCAAAGTTCCCTTCCCGCCACCGAAGAGTTCCTTAAATACTGTATCAAATTCTGAACAGATCTTTGCGAACTGCTCTTTGAACTGTTTTCGCATTGCGGCATCCAGTTCTTCAATAATCTGCTCCAGAGTCGCCTCTGCCTCCACAAGATCATCGTGCTGTGTCTTTAGAAATTCATAACGCTCCGACACATTTTTATAATCTTCGATAGCATTGACATTGACATCTCCAAGACTTCGGATTTCTCCTTTTAATTCAGAGATTCTCTTCTTCATTTTAGACAGGTCTGTCAGATTTTCATCTCTGAGTTCAAGGGCGTGATTATACGTGATCTCATATTCTTCCCACATATAATTGATCTGCTTTTCAGAAGCTTCCTCATATCCTTCTTTCTGACTTTCCAGACGAAAGACTTCTTTGTCAAGCTGTGACATATGCTTGGACAGTTCTTCTCTCTTCTGAAGAAATGTCTTATGCTGCTGATTCAGCATTTCTCTGTCTTTTTTGAATTTCTCGATTTCCTGCTGAATCTCCGTAAATAATTCTTTTGAATTTTCAATTGTCTGTCTAAGATCCGCAATCTGTTCTTCTTTTTCTTCAATCTCTTTGGATGTGCCGCTTTTACTTTCTTCCAGCTCTTTCATCTCCTGAGCAAACTTTTCCAGTTCGTCACGAATTCGAGTCACATTCTCTACAACAAAGGCTTCTTTTTGCTCCAGACCCGCACTGACAAGGTGGATCTCTTCTACTGTCTTCTGCTTTTCCGCCTCGAGCTCTCGTTCTTTTTCAAGTATGCTCTGCTCATTATCTATCTTACCGGATAATTCCTCTTCAAGATGTTCTGAAGTATCAAGCTCTACGGTAATAGACTCCTGATTATCTACAATATCTGTGATCTGACAGTCCAGATTTTCAGCTTCGGACTCTATATCCTCCAACGTATTGAAAATGGATCTGATGCGTCCTTCCGCCTGATCTACGTTCATCTTCGCTGTATTCTGGATGACATAAGCCTTCTGAAGTTTTTCCTTTAAGGATTCAATCTCTTCATAGTAACCGGCTCTTTCCTTTCGAAGTCCGTTACAATATTCTTCCAACTGATCCATCTCAGATTTCAACTGTTTCACAGTCTTTTCAAATTCTTCTATTTCACGGCGTCTGCTCAACAGATTACTGGAATTCTTAAACGCTCCACCTGTCATGGAACCGCCGGGGTTAATAAGCTCTCCTTCCAAAGTCACAATACGGATTGTCTGCTTATATTTTCTTGCAATGGCTGTTCCGTGATCAATGTGATCTACCACCAGTGTTCTGCCAAGAAGATAACCTGCCAGATCTCTGTATTTAGCATCCACATTGACAAGTGTACTTGCAATGCCGATCACACCGTTCTCTTTCAAAGCCTCCGGCTTGTGGAACGCTCCGTATGACTGAATACTGGTCAGTGGAAGAAATGTGGCACGGCCGAATTTGTTTTTCTTTAGAAATTGAATCATACGTTTCGCCGTATCTTCATCTTCCGTAACAATATTCTGGATACTTCCGCCAAGCGCAGTTTCCACTGCAACCTCGTATTCCTTTTCAACTTTGACAATGTCTGCCACAACGCCAAGAAGTCCCGGCTCCTGCTTCTTATTATCCATGACTCTTCGAATACTGTTACCGTAACCGTCATAGCGTTCTGTAATATTTTTCAAAGATTCAAGTCTTGACTGCTCTCTGTGATAAGCCGTCTGACCAATGCGGAATTTCTCCGTTTCTTTGGCAAGGATTCTCTGAATATCTTCTATTTTCTTTTCATAGGCATGGTGTTCATCACTCAGACGAATGATCTGATCCGAGATATTCTGAAGCTCACCTGTGTACTTGTTTTTCTCTTCATTTTGAAGCTCTACTTCACTTCTCGCCTCAAGAATCCGCTGGTTGATCTGCGCTTTCCGCACTTGGATCTGTTCCAGCATTGTATCGTATTTTTGAATTTTGGCTTTTGTAGAAGCACGGTTATTTAAAAGTTCTATAATATCGCTTTTATTCTTCTCAATCCCGTCTGACAGAGCCGCGATTCTACTCTGTACTTCGATCAATTCTTCTCTTGCGGCATCCTCAACTGCTTTTCGTTCTTTAAGCTCTGTCTGCAAGCTTTCACGCTCTTTGCCAAGTTCCTTTAGCTGCTGCTCTCTGGTCCCTGTCTCAGATTGAATCGTAAGTGCTCTCTGTGCGTAGTGCTCATCATTCATATGGGCACTGTTGATCTGTTCCTTTAACAGTGCGATTTTATTCTCCAACTGCTGTTTCAGCATCGTAGTTTCATTTAACTGATTCTTTGCATGTTCAATAGACTCGTCAATGGTGTCTACCTGTTCTTCCACAGCCTCATATTCCTGCTTCATATCCTCGTACCGGATACCAGCCTCAGATAATTCTTCCTGCGTCAATGCAAGCTTTCCTTCTGTGCTTTTTAACAGTTCACGAATTCGTTCTGTCTCCAACAGGAACATATTGATATCGTAAGTTTTTAAGGACTCTTTCTTCTTTAAATACTCTTTTGCCTTCTCTGACTGACGTTCCAGCGGACCGATCTGCTTCTCAAGTTCCGCCAAAATATCATTGACACGAAGAAGATTCTGCCGCTCTTCCTCCAGCTTTTTTACAGATAACAGCTTTCTTCTTTTAAATTTCACAATTCCGGCAGCCTCGTCAAAAAGTTCTCTGCGCTCCTCCGGTTTCCCGCTTAAGATTTTATCAATCTGACCCTGTCCGATAATCGAATATCCTTCTTTACCGATACCGGTATCATAGAACAATTCGTTGACATCTTTCAATCTGCATGTACTTCCGTTGATCAGATACTCACTTTCACCGGAACGATATAATTTTCTCGCTACCGTTACCTCTTCATAATCAATGGGAAGCTGATGATCTGAATTATCTAACGTAATTGCAACAGATGCGTAGCTTAACGGTTTTCGATTCTCCGTACCTGAGAATATCACATCCTGCATAGTACCGCCACGAAGCTGTTTGACTCTCTGCTCTCCAAGTACCCAGCGCACCGCATCTGCAACGTTACTTTTTCCACTTCCATTCGGTCCCACAATTCCGGTAATTCCATTGTGAAAATCAAATTTCAGCTTATGGGCAAAAGATTTAAAGCCCTGAACTTCTATACTCTTTAAATACATATTTCACCTACTTTTCGTTTTTTGCCCGCAGTTTTAAAATACTCTCATATGCAGCACTTTGCTCCGCAGCTTTCTTCGTTCTTCCTGCTCCCACTCCAAACCTCTCTTCTCCGATATATACTGCATATTGGAAAGTTTTGTTGTGATCCGGTCCAGATTCTCCAATCATCTCGTATCTGATACCTTCTTTATACTCTGACTGTACGATTTCCTGCAAGATAGTCTTGCTATCAAAAAAGAGTTTTTTATTCTCCAGATCATTTAAAATATATTTCATAACAAACTCTTTTGCATTAGCAAAACCACCGTCAATGTAAATAGCCCCGATCAAGGCTTCCAACGCATCAGAAGTCAGTGAATCTCTTTTTCTTCCTCCGGTAGCTTCCTCACCTTTTCCAAGGATCAGATATTCTCCGAGGTCAATCTCCCTCGCACAAAAAGCCAGTGAAGGTTCACACACCATACTTGCTCTTGCCTTCGTCAATTCTCCCTCCGGCATTTCTTCATTGGAAAAAAATAAAAACTCACTGGATACCAGTTCCAAAACAGCATCCCCTAAAAATTCCAGTCTCTCATTACATTCACTTTTCGGGAGCTGCTTTTCATTAGCATACGAACTGTGAAGCATGGCCTTCTTCAGCAAGTTTTTATCCTGAAACTTATATCCGATTTTCTGTTCCAGTTCTTCTATATTTTTTCTCATAATAATAGATACCTCATAAAGCGAAAAAGCCCTTTAGGGCTTTTTCACTTTCCTTCTATGCCTAGTCGTTAATTGCATTTTTGATCTGTTCTACAGCATCCCCTACTGTAACGATCTTCTCCGCTTCATCATTATCAATTTCGATATCAAAGGTTTCTTCAATTCCCATGATGATCTGAAAAATATCCAGAGAATCTGCACCCAGATCATCTACAAACGTAGACTCCATTGTAATCTCCTGTGTATCCTGATTTAACACATCCATGATGATTGATTTTAATTTTTCAAATTCCATAATCATTCTCCTTTTTCATTCATAATACATCTATCCAACGGAATCTACTCCGCTTGAATACTTTCTCTGATCTTCTCATTGATCTTCTGCTTTTTAAATGTTACACACTGCACCAGTGTATTACTGATCTCTTTGCTCTTAGAACTTCCATGCGTCTTTACTACCAGACCATTAAGTCCAAGAAGCGGCGCTCCGCCGTGTTCTGCGGTATCAAACTTCTTCAGTGTCTCTTTTAACGCCGGTTTCACAAGAAGCGCTCCAATTTTACTTCTTAAGCTCTTCATCATACCGCCTTTGATCTCGCGAATCAGCGTATTTCCCACACCTTCAAAAAGTTTCAGAATAATATTTCCTGCAAATGCTTCACAGACGATAACATCTGCCTGACCGCTGGGAATCTCTCTTGCCTCTACGCTTCCGATAAAATTGATGCTCTTTTCTTCTTTTAACAGTGGAAACGTCTCTTTCACAAGCGCATTTCCTTTTTCTTCTTCTGCACCAATATTCACAATTCCAACGGTTGGATTTTTAATTCCCATTACATGCTCCATGTAAATAGAACCCATTTTCGCAAACTGTACAAGGTGGGATGGTCTTGCATCCACATTCGCTCCACAGTCTACCAGAAGCGATACTCCTTTTTCTGTAGGAATCAACGGAGCAAGCGGTGGTCTTTCTACCCCTTTAATTCTTCCGACGATCACCTGACCGCCTACCAAAATGGCGCCGGAACTGCCTGCCGATACAAAAGCGTCCGCCTGCCCTTCTTTCACCATCTTCATACCTACTACGATGGAAGAATCTTTCTTCTTTCGAATGGCATTTACCGGTGGCTCGGCAGTCTCAATGACTTCCTCTGCATGAACAACTTCTATGCGGTTTTTATCATAAAAATACTTAGCCAGTTCTCGGTCAATATCTTCTTTTCGTCCCACAAGAACAATGTGAAGGCTTGCTTCTCTTCCAAGAGCGTCTACTGCTCCCTTGACGATTTCTCCCGGAGCATTGTCACCTCCCATGGCATCTAACACTACTTTTGTCATATCTTCCATGATCTTTCCTCCTGACAGTATCTAAGCGCAATACTGCTAGAGTTCATTCTACTAAACATTACTATAAAAATCAATATTTGTTGCAAAAAAAGCTGTTCTATTCAACCACTAATCTTCCGCTCTGTATAGAATATTTCTTCTCACTTTTATTTGCAAAATCAAGATCGTGAGTTACTAAAATAATTGTTTTCTTCATTTCGCTGTGAAGTATATCAAAAATATCTTCCACCACTTTGCTGGAGGCATCATCCAGATTTCCCGTAGGCTCGTCGGCAAATAAGAACGGCGGATCGTTACATAAGGCTCTTGCTATGGCAATTTTTTGCTTCTCTCCACCGGATAATTCCTGCGGATACTTTCCTAATAGCTGTCGATCAATCTCAAGATATTCCGAAAGCTCATGCGCGCGCTTTACCAGTTCTTCTTTATTCCTTTTATCCAGAAGCCCCGAAAGAATCACATTGTCAAGGGCAGTTATTTCACTGAGAAGTTCATATTCCTGAAATACAAATCCCATTCTCCTTCTGCGTATATCTGCCAACTCGTCTGTCCAAAGCCCGGAAATCTTTCTTCCGTCTATGAATAGTTCGCCTTCCGTTGGCGACATCAGAAGTCCCATAATTTTAAGAAGCGTAGTTTTCCCACATCCTGATTTCCCGATAAATGACACATATTCTCCCTGCCCGATCACAACATCAAATCCTTTCAATACATCCACTGAAAGGTTCTCAGCTCCTGCTGACACATATGTTTTTTTAATTCCTTTTAATTCGATCTTCATAAACAATGCTCCTCCTCATTACGATATATGATTCCATATACTGCTGCGTGTATCACAAAATAAATCCCCCACAGCAGCAGACAGGCCCCCGCAAAAGCAATTATTTCCGAATACGTCATTTTGCGAAGATAACAAGTAATCACAGCCAATGGCACAGACAATAACATGGCGTAAATAAGTGGTTTTATGAAAACTTCTCCAAGTTCCCTTTTAAGAAATGACTTTAGTACAGATCGATAAGCCCCCAGAGACAAGAGTAAACGATATTTTTGACGTCGTTCCTTTCGTTCCAACTGCATTTTCATTGCTTCTATAAGAAATACGCACATTATAAGAAGTGCGATTTCAAATAGTAATGATGTTTTTTTCAACATACGTTCTGTTTCAATATCACGAACTTTTTCTATTTTTCCGTAGCACGGCTGAATGGAACGGGACCATGAAGAATCTTCGGCATGGCCTTTTTGAAAACTTTCAAGCCTCTTTTTTGCCTCTTTTTCTTTCCCTTTTCGAACATCCAATAGATACTTCTGTAACCGGTAATTTTTCAAAATAGTCATCTGAAAACACAACCAGATCTTCTTCTCTTCCACCTTGGAACACTCCGGTTAATACCTCTCTTTCCGTGCCGGCAACTTCTCTTGGAGGATACAACCTCTCTCTGGAAACAAATTGATAATATTGAAGCGGCTGTCCAATACGCACATATGGCTTTCTCCGACTCATATACCAATCCAGCGGATGGGCTTTTACTGACAAATCCTGTTGAAATACAATATGGATCTCATCTCGCTTTAATTGGAGCTTTTCCTCCGGAAGTCCCAGGTTTTTTCGTAATTCGTTATATGTATTTTCAGAAACACCTACATGCTGCCCCTGCGGCCAGATAACTTTCATATAATAGTTATTAGCTACATCCATCCAACTTGCCGGGGCCCCCTGCACAGTTGTAACTCTCGTCATCGGATAAGACTTTCCTTCTCCGATATCCTCTTCTTCTATCTTCTGAAATAATTCTTCGTCTTCTTCATAAGCCATACATACATAGTCATATGGAAATAAAGCTGCCGCTTCCGGCGCCGTTAAATTTCCTGCTAAATCCATTGACAGGACAGCAAAAAACACCAAATGCAATAAGAAAAGAAGACTTGACGTTCTATTCATGAAACATTTCCCTTTTCTCTTATTTCCGGCAACGCTCAAAAGAAGGACACCGCCGCCGATTCCAAAAAGTATCGTATAGATATTTTCACCATTTCTCGGCATTGAAAAACAATAAAAAGAGAGACCTGCAATAAGGGTACCTGTGAAGAATAATATTTTTTGAAACTTGGAATTACAATAAAAGTTATATCTAAAACGAACTGACTCTGTTTCTCTTATTCTTCCCCATTTATCATTTGTAAGAAAAGCGGTAATACATGCTACAACAAAATACACACCTGCGCTTTCTAAATATGCAGGGAAAGAACCTTTCAGCGGAAGCATAACTGTGGAATGCTTCTGAAAGCTCTCCCAAGCCAACAGATAAATTCCTATCCCCAAAATATGTCCAATTCCAAAAGACAGTACGATCAAAATACAGTATTCAAGAAAACGAACCTGTGACTTGAAACTACTCCTTGCCCCCAGTCTCCAAAATGTCTGCTCCAGCGTTCTTCGATTTCTTGCATAATGATAAAACGCCAATACTTCAAAAAAGAGATATAAGATTATCGTCACTGTCGTTGCCGAGTGAACAATTCCACTAATACCTGTTGTCGGAATCGCATCCACGGTACTGTATTCGTGCTGCAAATGTTCCCACATTGTAAACAATACACAAAATGTTGCAAAAAGTATACTGTTTCCGATACAGATGAGGAATACAGATTTTTTCCGATGTGTCATTGCTCTTTTAACAACTTTCCAAATCTCTTTGTCATATTTCCCTTGAAAGAAAAGTCTTTTCTTTTTCTCGCTTTTTTCTTGTTTCTCCTTTACCTTTGTGCGTTCCCATTCTTTTGTAAATGTCTCATAATCCGAAGCATAACGACTGATCATGAATTCCGCAAAAACAAGAAGCGTAGCAACCAACGCTGTCGGACAAGGCATATACCCTTGAAACGCAAAATAGGTAGCGATATACACAAGCTCTGCCCCGTATATCACCTTCCCTAGCAGACTCGAACGGATTCCCAAAATAAGAAGCACTGCTTTTATCCCCGACAGACAAGAGGCAGCCAACGGAAAAATCAAAAAGTACGGCAACAGTTGAAGAATCGCCCCATTTTGAACTGTTTCGGTCAGAACGTCGTTAGCCGTGATTTTTCTATAAAATTCAAGAATTGTAAAGCTTTCATTTCCCATACACATCCACGGAAAAAACACAGCCAAAAATATAAGAAACAGTAACACAATACGGATATACTTTAACCGTTCTTTCTTCTTCATATCATTCACCATCCCTTCCTACATCGCATTTTATATATCGGCAATCTATATATTCATTATATATCATTCTTCGATATATTACAAGATAAATAAAGCATGTGCCATAGCACATGCTAGAGCCGAGCGCGGTCGCTTGCGACATGTTACATTTTCGCGGAGCGTTTTTATGTAATAGAAAGATTACAAAGTAATTTCCAATTACACAAAAAAACAAGGTTCCCACGTTCTCACGCGAAAACCTTGTTTTCCTCTCATTCAGTAACAATTAGTCCTGAGCAATGATTTCTTTTTTGTTGTAAGAGCCACATGCTTTGCACACTCTGTGAGGCATCATCAACTCGCCGCATTTGCTGCATTTTACCAAGTTTGGAGCGCTCATTTTCCAGTTAGCTCTTCTTTTGTCTCTTCTTGCTTTAGAAGATTTATTCTTTGGACAGATTGACATAGGTTACACCTCCTTAAAATTCTTAAAAACATCGCGGATAACTGACATTCTCGGATCGAGGCCTGTATCTTCACAGTCGCAGGTTCCCTCATTTAGGTTTTGACCACATACGCTGCAAATTCCTTTACAGTCTTCGCTACATAGAACTTTCATCGGCCATCCTATCAATATCTCATTATAGAGTAATTTGTCTACGTCAAGGTTATATCCGTCAATATAGTTTGTTTCGTCTGATTCTTTATCATCTTCTGCCTCAAGATTCACATGTTTTTCAAAATCAAGTGAAAATGGAACCTCTACCTCTTTTAAGCATCTGTCACACGGAATATTTAATGTAACATCAGCCTGTCCGGTAATGACCAGCTTCTTTCCCAATTCATTCACATGTTCAACCTTTATATGGCAGCTTTCTTTCCTGCTTACTTGAAAACATCCCAAGGAAGATTGAAAATATTCCATCTCCACCGGTACGTCTGTCTCAATCGTGCGGAAAGGTTCTGATAAAGTGTCTGATAGGTTTAAATTCATAATATCTACTCCTATTCACACTTAAACTATTATATCACGTAAAAGCTTTTTGTCAACTGAAATTTCTGCATTTTCCGTAAAATTGCAAAGCTTTTTTTCGCAATTTCTTTTAACAGATATCAACACCCTCTCCAATCACTTGGGAGGGTGTTGAAACATACATTTTTCAGTTCAATAAAACTATACGAGTGCTACTGTCTCACGTGCAATTGCAAGCTCTTCGTTTGTAGGAATTACCGCTGCTTTTACTTTAGAATCTGCAGTAGAGATTACAAGATCTTCTCCACGCTTTTTATTTTCTTCTGCATTGAGTTCAAGTCCTAAGTATCCAAGATACTCACATACTTTTTCACGAACAATATATGCATTTTCACCGATTCCTGCTGTAAATGCAATTGCATCTACTCCGTTCATTGCTGCCACGTAAGATCCAATGTATTTAGCTACGCGGTAGCAGAATACTTCAACTGCTGCTGTTGCGTATTTATTTCCGTTCTCCATTGCCTCTGTCAGATCACGGAAATCACTGGATAATCCTTTGGATAATCCGAATACACCGGATTTCTTATTTAACACATTCATAACACCTGCAATATCGAGATCTTCCTTCTTAGCAAGGTATTCCATAATTGCCGGATCCATATCACCGGAACGTGTTCCCATTACAAGACCTTCCAATGGAGTAAGTCCCATAGATGTGTCCACGCACTTTCCGTTTAATACAGCACTGATGGATGCACCGTTTCCAAGATGTGCAACGATAATCTTAGAATTTTCAAGATCTAATCCAAGGAATTCTGCTGCATGTTTGGATACGAAGCTGTGGCTTGTACCATGGAAGCCATAGCGTCTTACACCATATTTCTCATAATACTCATATGGAAGTCCATAGAGATAAGCCTTCTCAGGCATTGTCTGATGGAATGCTGTATCAAATACTGCAACCATTGGAGTGTTTGGCATTAATTTCTGACAAGCATTGATGCCGATCAGGTTTGCCGGGTTGTGAAGAGGTGCAAGATCATTACATTCTTCGATTGCTTTCAGAACATCTTCTGTGATTACAACGGAATTTGCGAATTTTTCTCCGCCATGTACGACACGATGTCCTACTGCTCCGATCTCATCGAGGCTCTTAACAACGCCTGTCTCAGAGTCTGTCAAAGCATCAATCACAAACTGGATTGCCTCTGTGTGTGTTGGCATTGCCTTGTCAGAAACAGCTTTGTCCCCACCTGCCGGCTGATAAGTAAGACGTCCGTCAATACCGATACGCTCACAGAGACCTTTTGCAAGAACTTCCTCTGACTCAGAGTTAATGAGCTGGAATTTCAGAGATGAACTTCCGCAGTTGATAACTAATACATTCATTTTATTTACCTCTCTTATTTTTATTCAGCAGCCATACACTGTACTGCTGTAATTGCTACTACACCCTCGATATCTTTTGCGCTGCAGCCGCGAGACAAATCGTTAACAGGTGCTGCGATACCCTGTGTCAGTGGTCCGTATGCTTCCGCTTTTGCAAGTCTCTGAACAAGCTTGTATCCGATATTACCGGCATCAAGGTCCGGGAATACAAGAACATTTGCTTTTCCTGCTACCGGACTTCCCGGTGCTTTGGACTGTCCGATTTCCGGAACAATCGCTGCATCCAGCTGGAACTCTCCGTCAAGCATAAGTCCTTCCGGAGCATTTTCTTTTGCAATGCGTGTAGCTTCTACTACTTTATCTACATCCGCATGTTTTGCACTTCCCTTTGTAGAGTGAGAAAGCATAGCCACTACTGGTTCTTTTCCTGTAAGAGTCTTAAATGATTCCGCAGAAGAAAGCGCGATTGCAGCCAGTTTCTCCGGATCTGGATTCTGTTCAAGTCCAGAATCTGCGAAAATAAATGTTCCGTCAGCTCCCATATCACAATCCGGAACTACCATTACAAAGAATGCAGAAACTAATTTTGTTCCCGGCTTTGTCTTTAAGATCTGAAGACACGGTCTTAATGTGTCTGCTGTTGAGTGGCATGCACCACTTACCATACCGTCAGCATCTTTCATCTTAACCATCATAACACCGTAATACAGGTAATTTGTAAGAAGAAGCTCTCTTGCCTGCTCTTCTGTCATACCTTTTTTCTGTCTTAATTCTACGAGCTTTGCGATATACGCATCTGTCTTTTCATATGTTGCAGGATCAACAATTGTTGCTCCGCTGATGTCAAAGGAACCTTTATTCTTCGCGATCTCCTCTTCACTTCCGATCAGGATCAGATTTGCTGTTCCTTCTTTCAACACAGCCTCTGCCGCCTCATAAGTTCTGATATCTTCTGTCTCTGGAAGAACAATTGTCTTCTTGCAGGTTTTTGCTTTTGCTTTAATCTCGTCTATGAATCCCATTTCTGATAGACTCCTTTCTTTTTCTACTACTGACATTATAATACAAAAGAATGTAGTATACAAGCCACTCTTATGTCTCTTTTTTCGTACATTTTAACGAAAAAGAGACTGGTTTTGTCTACCAGCCTCTTTTCATGTCATTGAGAAATGTTCTATCTATATGTACAGAATATTGTTAAAAATTAGACTCTACATACAAATCGTCTTTTGCAATTTTATCTACTACTTCTTCCTGCCATTGATCCTTCTCGATATCTTCTACAGATACAGAAAAGAATTTCTCTTCCATTCCCATTTCCTGAGCAAGGAAACCTCTTGTTTTCACGGCAATCTCTTTTTTCAGCTCTTCGCTTCTTCCCGGATACATTTTAATCGCAATATGTGGCATAATGTCTCCTCCTTCTATCTCATATACTCAACAATTCAAACTATCTTATCCCCAGTTTGTACCCACACCGGCAGCTACTGCCTTTTCATAAATGCTCTTTGCTGCAACGAGGTCCTGTGTTGCGACACCAACTGTCTCAAACACAATGATTTCTTCATCATTTTCTCTTCCAACTACATTTCCCTTGATCACATCACCAAGATCTCCGGTAAAGTCCTCTTTTGTGATGATTCCTTCTTCCAGTGGAATCAGAATGTCCCCGGATTCTGACAGCACTGCATCTTCGGAATCAAAATAGATCTTAGATGCACGTGGAAGGATTGCTGGGTCCATCTCCTGCATATGATGCTGATAAGCACCTACACAACTGATGGTTGCACCCTTTTTCACCTTTGTTCCATCAAATACAGGTTTGGAAGATGGTGTTACCGTAATCAGGAGATCCGCATCGTCAATGGCTGCATCTGAAGATTCTACTGCTACGATGTTTGTTCCATATGCTTTCAGCTCTTCCTGCATTTTTGCCGCAAATTCTTTCGTACGCTCAAAGTTCAGGTCAAATACACGGACTTCTTCCAGATTTCTTGCTGCTAACATTGCCTCTAACTGTGTAGCTGCCTGTCCTCCGGTTCCGATCAACGCACCGATTCGGCATTCTTTTTTAGCAAGCACATCAAAAGCAGCCCCCGATGCTGCTCCTGTGCGAAGCTGTGTTACATAGGTTCCATCTAAAACAGCCGTCACAACACCTGTTTTTCCATCGATCAATAATACCTGTGCCGGTGAAGATGGGATTCCATTATCAATATTGTGCGGGAAAATGTTAATGATCTTCAAAGATGCTGTATCCATTTCTTCTACATATGCAGGCATAAACAGAAAACATCCATCATGCTTCGGCGCCTGAATATTTGTACGCAGCGGTGCGTCACATTTTCCTTCTACTACTAACTGGAACGCTTTTTTATCCGCTTCAATCGCATCCTGAATGGTAAACACTTTTTTAATATCTTCTCTTGACAAGAATAACATATCCTTCTCCTCCTGTTTTTTACACCCTATAAACTCAGATTATCTGTGAAACTTTGCATCCAGATCCCATGGCTGCATTGCTCCGCCCTCTTCTGCCGGACGACACATCTTGGCAAAAATATTCAGGCATCCTTTTTCTTCTTTTAATGGCGGACATACCCACGCCGCTCTTCTTCTTTCTAACTCTTCCTCAGACACAAGAATGGATACTTCCCCGTTTGGAATATCAATGACAATCTCATCGCCATTTTCCACAAGCGCAATATTTCCCCCGTCATACGCTTCCGGAGATACGTGTCCGATAATTGCTCCATAGTTAAATCCTGAGAATCTTGCATCGGAGATCAGTCCAACGCTCTTATCTAAACCAAGTCCGATCAAAGCATCAATACTCAGCATTAACTCTTTCATTCCCGGAGCTCCTTTACATCCCTCATAGCGGATGACAATAATGTCACCCGGAACAATCTCACCTGCCATGATCGCTTCAAATGCAGGACGGTCGCCTTCGAATACTTTGGCTTTTCCCTTCATGTATTTGACTTCATCATAGACTGCTGTCGGTCTTACGATGGCACCATTCGGTGACAGGTTACCTCTTAAGATCTTAAGTCCCGGCTCGTTGAACAACGGTTTCTCCAGTGAATGGATTACTTTGTTTTCCTGTGCTTTTACTCTGGATAACATATCAGCCCATGTATTTCCATACATACTCGGAACATCTGTATAAAGCTTGCTCTCCAGCATCTTCATTACATTCATTACTCCGCCTGCGTAATGGAAATCAACAACTGTATACGGGCCACTCGGCACAACTGCATTAATACACGGAATTTCTTTAGCATATTTTTCAAAATCTGCCAGTGTAAGCTTAATACCAAGCTCATATGCATATGACAAGATATGTAAAACTGCGTTCGTAGATCCTGCCACTGCCATATCAAACATAATTGCGTTCATAAGTACTTCTTTTGTAATAAGATCAGAAGGCTTTCTTCCGGCTTTTGCCATCTCTACCATATACATTCCTGCTTCTCTTGCTTTGCGAAGTTTTGCATTGTCAGATGCCGGAATCGTAGATGTGCCCGGAAGTACAAGGTTTAAAACTTCTCCAAGCATCTGCATAGTATTTGCAGTTCCCATGGATGGACATGCACCAAATGACGGACATACGTTATCTTCCATATCCATCAATTCTTCTTCGCTTGCTCCTGAGAATCTTGCAGCATCAAGATCAGCCTCTACCACTGTTTTTCCACAATACTGTCCCGGCTGCATAGAACCTCCGGTTACGATCATAGATGGGATATCAAGACGCATAGCTGCCATATAACATCCGGCAATAATATTGTCACAAGAAGCGATCATTGCAAGACCGTCAAAATTGTGCACTCTTGTCACAAACTCTACAGACATCGCAACGATATCTCGTCCAACCTGCTTCTCTAAGCCCTGTAACTCAACGATTTTTGAATTATGTCAAAGAATGGGCGGAGACATTTTTGCCATAGGAAATCTACAGTGCATTATATGAAGAAAAAGAAAATTAGTATATCAAAAGAGGACGTGCTTAAAAGACACGTCCTCTTCTTTTCTCTATAAACGAAATACAAAACTTACAATTGCAAAATATACACTGATTGTACTAATATCCACCAGTGTAGAGATCAGCGGTGTCGCCATAATCGCAGGATCAAGCCCCACCTTCTTGGCAACTAACGGGAGGGTACAGCCGACAACCTTGGCAATAATAACCGTACATGCCATTGTAGCTCCGATCGTTAATGCCATCATGGCATCTCCCTGTCCCATAAGTACAATACGCGCTCCATTGACCACTGCAAGAATAATACTGATGCAGACTGCAATCCGTACTTCTTTCCAGATGACTTTAAAAAGATCCCGGAATTCTATCTCTCCAATTGCAAGTCCACGAATTACAAGTGTAGAGCTCTGTGAACCACAGTTTCCTCCTGTTCCGGTCAGCATGGGGATAAATCCTGCCAGCTGCGGCATAACTGCAAGAGCGGCCTCGTAACTGTTCATAATCATCTGCGTCACAGTAGCCGACAGCATTAAGAACAACAGCCAAGGAAGACGACTCTTCACATGCTCATACACAGTCGTTCCGAAATAAGACTCTTCGTTCGGAGCGACACCGGCCATGATACTGATATCCTCAGTTTCCTCTTCCTGTAAGACAAGCATCGCATCATCAACGGTAACAATACCGACCATACAATGCTCATGATCCACAATCGGAAGCGCAATAAGACCGTATTTGGTAATCATTCGGGCAACTTCCTCCTGATCATCTGTTGTCTGTGCATACAGCATATTCGTATCCATGATCTCATCAATGGTTCTTGATTCTCCCGTCGTAAGAAGATCTTTAATATCAACAACTCCGATCAAACGCCTCTTCTCTGTCACGTAACAGGTATAAATAGTCTCTCTGTTCAAACCCACCTGTCGGATCTTCATAATTGCATCTTCGACAGTCATCTCCTGACTAAGTGCAATGTAATCCACATTCATAACACTTCCGGCACTGTCTTCGGGATATTGAAGCAATTGGTTGATTTGCGCCCTCTTTTCTTCATCTGTGGCCATAAGAAGACGATCTACAACATTGGCAGGCATCTCTTCCAATACGTCTACCGTATCGTCAAGATACATCTCTTCCATCACTTCTTCCAACTCTGAATCGGTAAGCGCATTGATCAAGATCTCTCTCATATCGCTGTTCATATAAGTAAAAGTCTCCGCAGCTTCCTCTTTCGCCAGCAAACGGAATACCATTACAAGCTGTTTCTGCTCAAATCCTTCTAAAATCTCGGCAAGGTCTACCGGGTACATGTTATTTTCCAGTTCTTCTTTTAATTCTTTGAACTGACGGTTGTCAAGCATTTCCAGAATACGTTCTTCCGTGAGTTCTTCTCGTTCTTCGATAATATCACTGATATCGTGATCAAATTCGCCTTGAGCTACTGCGTCCCCCCACTCTTCTGGTGTCATCTGGCTCATTTTATCCTGACCCATGAATACCCTCCTTCCCAAAATATTGCTTACATAATCTTTCTATAGTATAATCAATTTAAACGCGATATACAAGGAGATTTTTATGAATATTGTCGGACTTATTACAGAATACAACCCATTTCACAATGGACATCTCTATCACATACAGGAAGCAAAACGAGTAACCGGAGCGGATGCTGCAGTTGTCATTATGAGCGGTAATTTTGTACAGCGGGGAACTCCGGCGATCATGCCAAAGCACCTAAGAGCGAAAGCTGCACTCTTATCCGGCGCTGATTTAGTGTTGGAGCTTCCGGTATGCTTTGCCACCGGTAGTGCAGAATTTTTTGCTATGGGAGCTGTAGCTTTGCTTGACAGTCTTGGATGCATTGATTCCATTTGCTTCGGAAGCGAATGCGGAGACAGCAAGACGCTTGGTAAAATCGCAAGGATTCTGGCAGAAGAACCGGGCGATTATAAAAGCATCCTGCAAAATGTTTTGCGCAAAGGAGTATCATTCCCACAGGCAAGACAGACTGCTCTCACTCAGTATTTCGACATGCCTTCTACCGATCCTGACCGCATTTCTTCTGTAAATGCAAAGACTGTAGCTGCCATTTTATCCCAGCCCAACAATATTCTCGGTATCGAATATATGAAAGCACTATATAAAAGGAACAGTTCGGCGAAGGCTTACTCTATTAAACGTATTGGCGCAGGCTACCACGAAAGTGAACTGACAGAAAGCTATAGCTCAGCCTCTGCAATCCGCCGGGCATTGATACAGGACAGTCTTTCAGAAAGCATATACAGACAGCTTCCTTCAGCTGCACAGAGCATTATGAAGGAGGCATTTGGCACGCGCTATCCAGTGTATGCAAATGACTTTTCTCTATTATTAAAATACAAACTCTTGCAGGAAACAAAAGAAACACTGACAAAATATATGGACATTTCCGAAGATTTAGCAAACCGAATCATAAATCTGCGAAATGATTTTCAATCCTTTGATGGTTTCTGTGACGCATTAAAAACAAAAGATATGACTTACGCAAGAATCAGCCGGGGACTGCTTCATATCGTATTAGATATTCGGACAGAACACCTGACATATTATAAAAAAAATGGGTACTGTCACTATGCGCACATCCTCGGTTTTCGAAAAAGCAGCGCAGAACTTCTGCCTTTATTAAAAGGCACTTCCAAAGCTCCTCTGCTCACAAAACTCACACAGGCGGAGGATTTATCCGAAGCAGGATGTCAAATGCTGCACCAGGATATCTTCGCCAGTGATTTATATGAAAGCGTGATTACCGATAAATTCGAGACGCCATTTATCAATGAATACCGGCAGCAGATTGTGAAAGTGTAAAACATACAACCAATTTTAATTATCCAGTAAATCACCTTGCTCCCTCTCTTGCTTTTTGAAGAATTTGACTTATAAGCATAAAATCGCAACAGATATTACTTCTGTTGCGATTTTTTCATATTAGATGATGTAAAAACCCTCGAATTTTATTTACTACATTATCTTTATAATAGCTCATAGGCGGATCACCGGGAAAATATTTTTTCACTCGATACACATAGAACACAACTAATGCAATCAGCATGATCCCCGCAATCCACGAAAGATACTTCGGCATCGGACGAAGACGAATATAGCGGTTCCATGCAAATAATATTACAAGCAACACCACTCCGTAAATAAAGGGGTGAATCTCCCATGCCCCTTCAAAATCCAAATGGAGAAGTCTGATTCCTGCACGTGTCATCCCGCAGGAAGGACAAGGATATCCTGTAATCATCACCATCGGACACATACTAAATATAATATTTCTCAAAAAAGCAAAATAGGCGATTACAAAAATAATCACCCATTTTGCCGACTTAATATCTTTTATAAATAATTTCATCCCATCAGATAAAACTTTTTTGAAAGATCGTCTCATTCAAAGTCCTCTTTTCTAACTATCCAGCCCTTTAAACTCGACCCGACTGCTTCGCAGTCTTTCTCGCTGTTATCACAGCTAAGGCTCTCGTTTATGACTAAACGCCACATGCTGAGCCTTCTATACATCTTGTTGCAAGCAAGCTTGCACAATCTGTACAAAATTTCTCAGCGCATGGCTGAATAGTTACATAATAATCTTTTTCGGACATTTTTCTGCACATTTTCCGCAGTTTGTACATTTTTCCGGATCAATATGTGCAATGTTGTCAATAACTTTGACCGCATCAAATTCACAGACTTTTTCGCACATCTTACATCCGATACAACCAACAGAACAAGCCGCCATAACGTCTTTTCCTTTATCTCTTGAGCTGCACTGTACTAAGTGTTTCTGCTCATAAGGAACAAGTTCAATCAGTTTCTTCGGACATGCTTCAATACATTTTCCACATGCTTTACATGCCTCTTTATCTACAAGAGCCACACCATTTACAATATGAATCGCATCAAATGGACAGGCAGCTACACAGCTTCCCTCCCCAAGACATCCATAATTGCAGGCTTTTGGACCGCCATCCTGCATCATATTGATCATGACACAGTCTTTCAATCCGTGGTATTCGTATTCCTGTTTTGCCTTATCGCAAGTTCCGGCACATTTTACAAATGCAACTTGATGCACCTGCGCTCCCGCTTCAATGCCCATGATCTCGCCCACTTTAGCTGCAACAGGAGCACCACCGACAGGACATCCGCCGATCTCTGCTTCTCCCTTAACGATAGCAGCCGCAAGACCAGAACATCCGGCATATCCACAACCTCCACAATTGTTTCCCGGAAGAACTTCTAAAATAGCTTCTTCTCTTTCATCTACTTCTACTGCAAATTTCTTTCCTGCAATACCAAGGAACACACCAATGAATAACCCGGTGCCGCCTACGATTGCAGCAGCAATAATAATTCCTGTAATACTCATAGTCTGTTTCCTCCTAAATCAATCCAGAGAATCCAAAGAAAGCAATAGACATAAGTGCCGCAGTAATCAGCACGATCGGAGTTCCCTGGAAAGACTCTGAAATATCATTGTACTCAATTTTTTCACGGATTCCAGCCATAATCACAATAGCAATGGCGAATCCGACAGAAGTTCCGATACCATTTACAACACCTGTTAAAATGCCGTATTCTTTCTGAACGTTAGTAAGCGCAACACCGAGAACTGCACAGTTTGTTGTAATCAGCGGAAGATATACACCAAGCGCATTATAAAGAGATGGCATCGCCTTCTTTAAGAACATTTCTACAAACTGTACCAGAGCTGCAATTACAAGAATGAATACAATCGTTTGCAAATAAGCGATATTCAATGGTACCAAAATAAATTTGTAAATTAAACTTGTAAAAAATGAAGCAATTGTAATAACGAAAATAACAGCGCCACCCATTCCGGAAGCAGTCTCAACCTTTTTGGATACTCCAAGGAATGGACAAATTCCTAAGAACTGGCTGAGTACAACGTTATTTACAATGGCTGATCCAATTGCAATAATCAATAATTCTTTCATCTATGTACTCCTCCTATTCTTCATTTCCCGTTGGGAACACTTTACCGCTGCATCCGCCGCAAGAAGCGCATCCGCCTTCGTCACAGCCTGCTGATTCTGTTACTTTCTTGCCCTTCTGTGCTGCCTTTTTCTTCATTTTGTTCTGAAGTGCTACCAGACCTGCCAATACAAGGAACGCACCCGGCGCAAGAATAAAGATTGTAACCGGAACATATCCCGCTTTTCCAGCCGCTTCATCAGCTAACGGAAGAAGCTGATAACCAAAAGCTTTACCTGCACCAATGATCTCACGGACAACACCGATACATGTAAGACCTACTGTAAATCCAAGTCCCATACCAATACCATCAAAGATAGATGGAAGCACTGGATTTTTGGACGCATAGCTCTCCGCACGTCCTAAAATAATACAGTTAACAACGATCAGCGGAATGTAAAGTCCAAGTGCATCATACAGACTCGGAACAAAGCCTTCCAACAGGAACTGTACAATTGTAACGAAAGATGCTACGACTACGATAAACGCCGGCATTCTCACAGAATCCGGAATAATCTTACGCAGCATGGAGATTAACATATTGGACAATACCAATACAACTGTTGTAGACAATCCCATACCTACGCCATTGATAGCGGATGTGGTAACGGCAAGTGTCGGACACATACCAAGCATCAGTACGAAGGTAGGGTTTTCTTTAATCAGGCCATTATAAAGTCTTTCTGTACATCTATTCATCTTCACTACCCCCTAAACCGCATTCTGATAATAAGCAAGAGCAACATTGACAGCACCTGTAACCGCTCTGGATGTGATCGTTGCACCACTGATCGCATCGATCGGCTCTCCTTCGCCGCCATCTTTAGACACTGCAAATTTTTCAGCCTGTTTTCCCTGATACTGCTCATAGAAAGCCGGTTCTTTCGCTTTCATACCAAGACCTGCTGTCTCGCTGATGGACAGAATAGAGATTCCATTCACAGTTCCGTCAGAAGTGATACCTACGGTAATCTGAATATCTCCGCCATATCCTTCTTTATCTGTTGTGGTGATGACATAACCTTCTTCGCCCACTTTACATACTTCATCAACTGTTGCTTTTGCACCAACTGCTTTGATTGCAGCCTCTGCTACTTTCTCATCAACATCAACTGCTTCAAACTCGTTAATATCGGCTTCTGGAAATACAGCCTGCCATGCTTCTTTCTTAGCCTTATCCTGTGCCTGAGCAATCGGATCTTTTGTAATCTCATATACAAAACCAAGACCAAGACCTGCAATCAATGTGATCACTGTAAGAATAATCGTATTTTTTAATATTTTATTCATTATTTCTCTCCTCCTTTACCAAATGGTTTTGGAAGAGTAACTCTCTCGATCAAAGGAACCAGAAGGTTACCAATGATAATCGCATAAGAGACTCCTTCTGCGGAACCGCCAAAGAGGCGGAACAGACCAGTTAAAATACCAAGCAGCACTCCATATACATACTGCCCTTTTTTCGTGATCGGTGAAGTTACATAGTCAGTCGCCATAAACCATGCTCCAAGCATCAGTCCGCCTCCACACAGATGTGCAGTGATGTACTGCGGATCGAAAAGTCCTGCCTGTGCATCTGTAAACTGTCCGAAGATACCAACAAAGATCACAAATGTTACAATGTAAGTACCCGGAATGCGAAGATCGATCACTCCTGTTAAGATCAGGAAAATTGCTCCGACGATAATCGCGATCACAGATGTCTCACCAATCGTTCCCGGAATTATTCCAAGAAGCATGTCCATGGTATTCACAGACTCGCCTGCCTTTAATGCCGCAAGCGGTGTAGGACCTGTCATACCATCGTAAATGAATTTGGTCATCGGACCTGTAAAGGAGATAAGGAGGAAACATCTTGCTCCAAGAGCCGGGTTCATAAAGTTCTGTCCCAATCCTCCGAATAACTGTTTTACAATCAAAATTGCAAATACACTTCCAAGCGCTCCCATCCACCATGGTGCCGACGCCGGCATATTAAGTCCAAGTAAAAGTCCAGTAACGGTTGCACTCCAATCGTTAATGGTAATCTTTTTATGCATTAACTTTTCATATATGTACTCCGTCAAAACGGCTGTTACTGTTGTTGTGATCAACATGATCAATGCAGGGAATCCAAAGTTCCATACTCCAAACGCCGAAGCAGGCAAAAGAGCAATGACAACGTAAAGCATGATATTGCCGGTGGTAACTTTGTCCCTTATATGTGGTGAAGATGACATTTTTAATAAATTGTTCTCACTCACGTTTGTTCACCTCTTCCTCTTTCTCTAAATTGTTATTTCTTCTTGCGATTTGCCAATGCGATCTTACGCATAGAACCAATTGCCTGTTTCAATGGACGCTTTGCAGGACATACAAAACTACAGGAGCCACATTCCATACATTCCAGTCCTTCATGCTTGGTAAATGCTGCTTCATCGTGATGTTCTGCATAATCTGCAAGTCTTGATGGAATCAGTCTGCTTGGGCAGGCCTCTACACATCTTCCACAGTTAATACATGCTGTCGGTTCATATTTTGCAACTTCATCTTTGGTAAATCCGAGAATGGATGAAGAAGTTTTTGTCACTGGTACATCCAGTGTAAACATTGCAAATCCCATCATCGGTCCACCGGAAATCAGTTTCTCCGGCTCGCTCTTGAAACCGCCTGCCGCTTCTACAAGTTCAGCCTGATTTATACCGAACGGAACTTTGAAGTTACCCGGTTCATTTACTGCGTCACCGCTGACAGTAACAATACGTTCCATAGAAGGCTTTCCTTCTGCCACTGCCTGATAAATGCTGATCAGTGTTGCAACGTTATCTACTACACAACCTGCATCTGCCGGAAGCATCGCTGAATTGATTGCTCTTCCGGTCGTCGCATAGATCAACTGACGCTCACCACCCTGTGGGTATTTTGTCTTAAGCGCCAAAACCTCCACACGCGGCTCGTCTTTGACAAGCTCTTTTAACTTCTCGATACAATCCGGTTTGTTATCTTCCACTGCCAGAATACCCTTTGCGTTATCGAATAATTTCAGCACAATCTTAAGACCGCCCACAAGCTTCTCCGGCATTTCCAGCATACATCTATAGTCTGCAGTAATATATGGCTCACACTCTGCACAGTTTGCGATAATGTAATCAATCTTATCCGGCTCTTTCGGTGACAGTTTTACCTTCGTCGGGAATCCCGCACCTCCCATACCTACAACACCTGCCTGACCAATGATGTTAAGAATCTCTTCTTTTGTCATCTCGTCTACAGGCTTCACTTCCGGATACTCTACTTCCTTGTATTCACCGTCATTCTCGATCACAATACTGTTCACCGTACCTCCGGTAGGGTTCAAATGTGGAGCAATCGCCTTAACGGTACCAGAAACTGACGCGTAAATCGGCGCAGATACAAATCCGCCGGCTTCCGCTATCATCTGGCCTTTTAAAACATGGTCGCCAACCGCTACAACTGGATTGGCAGGCGCACCGATATGCTGGGAGATTGGATATACAAGATCCCCTTTTGGTGCCACTTCAACAATCGCCTTGTCTTTTGCAAGGTTTTTGCCATCATCAGGATGAATACCACCCTTAAATGTCAACAATGCCATTCCTTTTTCCTTCCTTCCTTTTAACTCTTTCTATACTATACATGAAAACACACAATTTTTCCAGTCAATCAGAATATTCCATTGTATATTTTCACAAACAGTTCGTTGTTTTTTTAACATATAAAAGATAGAGACCTACCAGCCTCTATCTCATCTATTTTCGCTATGATGTTTTGAATTATTCTTCTGTAACATCCTCACTGACTTCTCCGCCTTCTACCGCTTCTTCAGCCGGTTCTAATGCTTTCATGCTCAAGCTGATCTTTTTCTCAGCTTCGTTAAGATCAACGATCTTGGCTTCGACTACCTGTCCTACAGACAGAACATCAGATGGTTTGTCCACATGTGCTCTGGAAATCTGAGAAACATGAAGCAGTGCATCTACGCCCGGTGCAAGTTCTACGAATGCTCCAAAGTCTGTCATTCTTGCAACCTTTCCTTCGATCACTTTGCCAACTGCATAAGTCTCAGAAGCATTTGCCCATGGGTTTGTCTCTGGGAACTTGAGGCTTAACGCAATCTTTGTATCGTTGATATCTTTGATCAGGACATTTAATTTGTCACCAACCTGGAATACTTTCTTCGGATTTTCTACACGGCCCCAAGACATCTCTGAGATGTGAAGAAGTCCGTCTACGCCGCCAAGGTCAACAAACGCACCAAAGTCAGTTACGTTCTTAACTGTTCCTTCTACTGTATCGCCAACTTGAAGTTTTGCGAACAGCTCTTTCTGCTTCTCAGCTCTCTCAGCAACAAGAAGCTGTCTTCTGTCACCGATCACACGGTTTCTTCTTGGATTAAACTCGCTGATCACGAACTCAATCTCCTGATCCTGATATTTGCTTAAATCCTTCTCATAAGTGTCAGATACAAGGCTTGCCGGAATGAATACTCTTGCCTCGTCAACAACTACGCTTAAACCGCCGCCTAAAATCTGAGCAACCGGTGCTTTCAGCACTTCGTGATTCTCATATGCTTCTTTTAATCTTTCGTTACCCTTCTCAGCAGCCAGTCTCTTGTATGTCAACAGCACCTGACCTTCTCCGTCATTAACTTTTAAGACTTTTACAGTCATAGCATCTCCTACTGATACGAGAGTTGTCAAATCTACATTTGGCTCGTTAGTATACTCATTTCTCATGATGATACCATCTGCCTTGTAGCCTATATTCAGGATGATCTCATCCGGTTTCACGTCGATAACAGTACCGTCTACAACCTCTCCATTTCTAATTGTCTTAAAAGACTCTTCTAACATTTGTTCAAAAGTTAATTCTGACATTATTTTGAACCTCCTCAATTATATTGTTGGGCGTGGATGCCCCTGCTGTAATACCTACTGTTTCCACGGACCTTAATTGATTCATATCCAAATCGTCAAGTGTCTGTATGTAGTACGTATCCGCGCATGCATTGCTGCAGATTTCAAATAACTTACGGGTATTGGAACTTCTCTTGTCTCCAATGACGATCATAGCGTCCACCCGCTTTGCAATGTCGTAAGCTTCTTCCTGACGCTCTTTTGTAGCACTGCAAATCGTATTTAAAACAGTTATATCATACCTCTTTTTCTCGATAATTTCAACTATATCTTTGAATTTCTTGTAATTAAATGTCGTCTGTGACACAATACAAACCGGTTGATTCTCATCTTCAATTGAAAAGTCCGCAGCTTCCTCCGTCGTTTGAATGATCGTCACTTGATTTTTTGCCCATCCTTTGATTCCTTCGACTTCAGGATGCTCTGCATTGCCTATGATCACAATATGTGCACCGTTCTCACTTTCTCTCCATACAATTTTATGGATTTTCTTCACAAAAGGACAGGTGGCATCTACATAGGCAATTCCACGTTCTTCCAGAAGATCATAAATGAATTTGGGTACTCCGTGGGAACGGATGATCACAATCCCTTCGGTCAGTTCCTTAAGTTCTTCCAGACTGTTAAGGACACCGACTCCGTGGCTTGCCATATCTTTGATCACTTCTTCGTTGTGAATAATCGGTCCATAAGTATAGATCTTTTCTCCACTGTGCTTCTCCACCTGTTCATACACCGTTTCCACTGCTCGTTTCACTCCGAAACAGAATCCTGCGGTCTTCGCAAGTTCTACGTTCATAATTTTTGTCTCCTTTTACAGATTCTTCTTAATCACACAGCTTTACAATTGCCGCTACCACCTCTTCAATGGTCATATGAGAGCTGTCTACAAGCACTGCGTCTTCCGCCTGTTTAAGCGGTGCAATCTCTCTTGTAGAGTCCCGTTCGTCTCTCTCGGCAATATCTCTTGCAATCTCCTCCAGATCACAAGCCACACCTTTTTCCACGAGTTCATCATAGCGGCGCTTCGCACGCGTCTCCACACTGGCAGTTAAAAAAACTTTCACATCAGCATCCGGTAAAACGCACGTACCGATATCTCTTCCATCCATAATAACATCTTCTTTTCTTGCAAGCTCCCGCTGAAGCTCCAGAAGCTTTGCTCTCACTTCCGGAATGGCAGAACTCTTAGACGCCATATTTCCAACTGCTTCCTCACGAAGCTTTGCAGTAATATTTTTCCCGTTCAAATACACTTGCTGCTGACCGTCTTCATAGCGGATTGTCACATCTGCATCCTTACATGCTTCTGCAATCTTTTCTTTTTCTTCCGCCTCAATCCCATTTTCAAGAAAATGGATTGCAAGCCCGCGGTACATTGCCCCTGTATCTACGTATACATATCCCTTTTCCTTTGCCACCAGCTTGGCAATGGTACTTTTCCCTGCTCCGGCAGGTCCGTCAATCGCTACATTGTACCCCATGTTACTCCTCCATCTATATTTTAATTTATTATCTTCAACGGTTTAAGTATAACCGATTGTAGGGACGGAGACAAGGTGGGAATTTTTAGACGTTGTGTCTCCATTTATTTTATACTCTTACTAATCAAATACAACATCCCTACTCCAACTGTTAACAGAAGTACTGCAACAATTAAAACATAATACATCCCTTCCATCACAAGAAGTTTCCGCTTCTGCCTTTTTGTCATACCAATTTTCTCCATAACGAGGAAGTCCTGTTTTCTCGCTATTATGCTTGTAAGCATTACATTTACGAAGTTCATCAATCCAGCGATCAGAAGAACCGCACTGATACTGCCAAAAAGGATTCGATTCCCTTGGATATATGAAGATGCCTCTGCAAGAAGTTCTGACTTATAGATGCAAAAAATACCTGCCTCTCCCACTTCTTCGCCGGACCAATTGATGCGCTTTATTTCTGCACGTCTCTGATTTTCTTTCGCCAAAATATTCTGAACCTCTTTTTTGACAAGTGTTTCTTTTCCCTTCTCTGCTTCAAGCTCCATATATAATGTCTTTTTTGTTGTCGGAAGCTTCTGAAAACCTTTTTCGCTCATAAGATACGTAAACATCCCTTCTGAATTATGCCAAGTTCTCGCTAACTCTGGAAAGTCTTCTTCCTTACTGTCAAGATAGCCTGCAATACCATACACTTCCGATTGCTGTCCCGTCATCATTCCTGTATCAATCATTTTTCTTCTTTCTTTTTCGGAACTCTTGGCAAATTCTTTCCATTTTTCTTCTGAAGGAAGCGCTTTAAAATACACCGGTTCTCCGATTCCTTCTTCTATCTCTTTTCCTCGATTTCTGCCAATCTGATGATCATGGAGAATCAACACACCCGTTCCTTTTCTGACACTTTCCATATCCGCTGGAATATGGTGTCTATCTACGTATCTTTCTAATTCCCCCAAATCTTTCTCGTTTAAAATCTGTACTGCGTTTGGAGACGCGTTTTCTACCATCTCATATTCCGTAGAAAAACCAACGCCTTCTTTTATGATTTCATTTTCCCGAACTACATTTTCCAAAGGAAGATATGCCTTTCTCGCCATACTCACATTCATGTAAGCTCCTTCCAATATGCAGGAGGCCTTTTTATTCACACCGTCTATCCCCAATAATTCATTTCTTACAGTTGTAGAAATAGGCGAGAACCCATCACTCTCATTATCATACAAAAGCATTGTTGCATCCCCTGTTGTTTCCATAGGATCTTTTTCCGCATCCTGACTTTTGTATTCCAGACCATAGCCTTCTTCCTGTCCGAATTTACTGAATGTTCCGGCAATTAGGAAATCGGGGCATTTTTCAATCACTTTGGAGTAGTCACTTTCCCGTGTAATGACAAACGCACACAGAAACATTTCGATTCCGAGGAAGAGCGATAACACAGTCATCACAAATCTTCCTCTGTACCGTTTCACATTCTGCCACGCCATATACCACAGTTCTCCGTCTGCACTCCGTTCACTTTGATATTTCCACGTGTGGGCATTTCTCTTTCTTTTCTTTTTCTTTGTCTCACGCACATAATTCATGCTTTCAAGGCAGGATAGATTGACCATACGATAAATAACAATTCCACTGACCATCCCCGTTACAAGAACTGCAAAACAGACGGAAAGCATAAGAACCTTCCATTGAAAAATCTGAAATGTTACCGACCGCCCAAATGTTTCCATGTAAGAATTTCCAAGAATCCGAGGCAGAACAAATACTAACAATACAATCGAGCATAAGGTTCCAAGCGTCGTTCCTCGGATGAGGATACCGAAAATCTGTCGGAAATAAACACTTCGGATCTGTTTCATTGTAGTTCCAATCGTATTGAGAAGCCCCATTTGTCTAATGTCCTCTGCCATAGACAGACATAACACATTATAGACAAGGAAGAACATACCGCCCAGAATTATGAGTGCCTCCACTCCTGCCATACCGTAACCGCCCGCCATTTTTCGAAACGCCTCATAGGCGAAAGGATTTTGAACGGTGATGATAATATCTGTCCTCTCTCCTACAAGATCTTCATATAACTTTTGTTCTGTTTCTTCCCAGCTCATCCGATTCTTCGGACAAATCAAAATATCCGATTCCTGTTCAAGATCGCATCCAAGAGATGCCGCCTTCCCCTCTGAAATATAAGCCGCCTGCTCTTTTCTGTCTTTCACATAGCTCTTATACCATCCGCTTAAGACAAAGTGCTCCTGTCTTTGTTCAAAGAAACCGATGGTTACGGTAAATGAAAGTTTCATCCCTTCTTTTGGCTGAGCAATTCCTATTTCCTTTAACACATCGACAGGCAACATCATTTCCTGCTCTTTTGTCGGATAATGACCTTGGACATCTGTATATGCAGGTTTTTGAATGTACTCCCATGCATTTTGATCCACCGCCTGCAAAGTGCACAATCCGGAGGCGTCCGCTTTATTCTGCGAAACGCTTCCCACAGTAACTCTTCTTCCTGCCTTTTTCACATACGGAAGACCAAGTGCGCTGCTATATAATAACTTATCACCTTTCTCTATACAGGCTGATGCTGTTGTCCCCGCCTCTCTTACCGCCTTTAAGTATTCTGCTTCGATTTTTCCGGACGCAATTCCAAATACAATTGTCAGTGTGAGAATACACAAGCAGACTGCTGCTGTTAAAATGCGATTACGTCCTTTATTGTATCGGCTGTGAGTCTTGGCAAGCATTTCTGTTACAGAACTCATGCAATCCCTCCCTCACCTTCTCGTGTATGTATTTTTTCTTCTTTATAAATCTTTCCGTCCAAAAGGTGGATGATCCGATCCGCCATCTGCGCCACCTCCTGCTGATGTGTCACAACCACAATCGTCTGATGATATCGCTCTCCGCAAGTTCTGAGTAGCTTCATCACTTCTCTACTTGTCGCCGAATCAAGACTCCCTGTAGGTTCGTCCGCTAAGAGAAGCGCCGGTTTGGCAAGAAGCGCTCTTGCAATTGCTACCCTTTGCTGCTGACCTCCAGATAACTCCTTCGGAAGATTTCCGAGTTTTTCTTTTATTCCAAGAAATTTCACAATTTCCTCTAATAGCTCATCATCAATCTTGGCACCATCTAACCGAAGTGGCAGCACAATATTCTCATAGATATTCAGTATGGGCACCAGATTATATTGCTGAAACACAAAGCCAATATACTTTCTTCGAAAAACCGTCCGTTCTTCATTATTCATATCCCGAAGGCTTTGACCTTCAATCCACACGCCACCCTCCGTCGGAATATCCAAACCTCCCAACAGATTAAGAAGCGTCGTTTTCCCCTACAATGTCAAGCAATTGATATAGAATTTCCTGAATTATCTATTTCTCTATAATCTCTATTTCTCCAGTTCTTGATGCAATTATTTTATCAATTATATTATCTACATATATTTTCAACAAATTATCTTCATCTAAGTTATTAATATCCAGTTCTTTCTTGGAATCATCTTCTATATTTTCTAATTCTCTTATCTTGTTTTCCAGTAACTTCTTTTTGTCTTGAACAAGTATTTTTTTTCGTAAATATTCTTCTTTTGAAATACTGTTTTTCTTGTAATTCTCATAGATTATTTGCAGGTTACTATTTAATTCAGATATTTCTTTTAAATACTCTTCCTTTCTTTTTTCATAATCTATTATGCTTTCTTCTTTTTCTGTATTTTGGGACTTAAATTCATCTAATTTTGGTCTTATCAACTCTATAATGTCTCTTTCTTTGACATTGTTGGGAGTTCTACTAGCTTTACAGAAATAACAATAGTAATTTCTATATTTATACACTTTATTTGGATTTTTCTTTTGCCTACTATCACATCTAAATCCCATATGTCTACCGCATTCTTTACAAAAAATCTTGTCAGAAAAAATAGATTCTTCTCTGTTTTTTGTGTATCCCCCGAAAATTCTTTTTTTCTTTATTATCCCTACTTTATCAAAAACTTCTCTAGAAACAATCGCTTCATGAGTATTAAGAATTACCTTCCATTCTTCTTCAGGAAGTAATATACTTTTTCTTCCACCAATCCTTGTATCTTTATATTTATTATATACATAATCTCCTGTATATAATTCATTACTCGTTATTCTGGATATAGCCGCACTTGTCCAAACTCTTTTATTTATTTTACTGCCAGTAACAAGATTTCTTGTGTACTTTGAAATTTTTAGTTCTTCTTTTCTTTCAGAACAGGTTATATAATCTTTTTCATTGAATATATTTGCTACCTGATTGCAAGAATATCCCTCTAACAGCAAGTCAAAAGCTTCTTTAACTATAAAAGCTGTCTTTTCATCAGGTATAATATGATATTTGTCTTTTGGATCTTTTATGTATCCAAAAGGTGCTGCCCAATTAGTATTTTTCCCCTGTGATTTAAGTTGTTTAAAAGAACTTTTTACTTTTTCCGATAATTCCTTACTGAACAAATCATAGTACAATGTCTTAAACTGTATATCTGTATCTATCCCATTTCCATCTTCATTTATAGAATCGTAGTTGTCATTGATAGCAATAAACCGTATTTTCAAAAATGGAAATATATTACTCAGATAGTCTCCAAGCAATATATAATCTCTTGAAAATCTCGACATATCCTTTACAATTATCGTATTTATTCTCCCGGCTTTTATATTATCAATAAGTCTTAAAAACGAAGGTCTGTTTGTATTTGTAGCAGAAAAGCCATCATCTATATATTCTTCTATCTCACAATCCTTCAGAGAGTTCTCGTTTTCAATGTAATTTCTTATATAGTCTCTCTGATTTACTATACTTACACTCTCATCCTTTTTTTTATAATCTTCTTCTGAAAGTCTTAAATAAATGGCTATTCTATTCATGCTCTACCTCCAACTGCTTTTCTATATCTTTATCAAAACTAAATTTAAAGTATATAGTTACTTGCTTGTATTTTGAGATTTCTATACGGTTAATTAAGGTATCAACCAGTTCTTTATCCACCTCTATACTCTTGTAATCCTCCAAACAGTAAAATAGAGCTTCCATGAATTTTTTGATTTCATCTTTTCTTCTCTTTATGTTCCTCTTTTTATCGTCTACTACCTTTAATTCATTTTTAATCGTTTTTATCTGTCTATCTATTTTATTACTTTCTGCTTTAAATTTCCTTAAAAGAACATCTCCTCTAACATAGCTTTCATATTCTTTCTGTAGCTTAACTCTAAGAGCATCAATCTTCTTTCTATCAGTATCTATTTTCAAAGAAACTTGCTTTATTTTTTCATTGCTTGCCTTCTCCAAATAATTTTTAAGATATAATCCTTTATCCTCTTGATAAAAACTTGAAAATAATCTTTTTAAGGTATCAACGAAAATTTTATCGATATCCGTTTCATAAATTCTGATATGAGATTTTTCTAATTTTAATTTATCACCACCTTTACAGTAATAGCAATAACAAACTTCATCATTAGACTTGAGCCTCCTTGAACCATATTGTTTTTGTAAATCTCTACCGCATATACCACAAATTATGAGACCATCATACTTTCCTTCTCTGTTTCGGTCTCTTTGGATTTTTAAACCTATATTTTCTTTACCATCTTTTATGGTATTTTTTAATGAACGATAAGGTAATGAATTTTTATTTTTTTCTTTAAGTATTCTTACCCTTTCAAATAAATCTTTTTCAACCAGTGCTTCATGGGTATCTTCTACCCTTATCCATTCTTCTTTATCACGAAATTTACTTTTTCTACCCGAATCATATCTGTTTGAATATACCCTTTGAGTTAAATTTCCAATATACACTTCGTCAGAAAGAATTTTTGATAGATAGGAAGGATCCCATTGTCTTGTATCCGGTTTATTTTTGTAAGGCTCTCCTGTTCTTTTGTATTCAGCAGGTGTAGTGTATATACTTGTCAATTCTCTTGCTATTTGTATATTAGATTTGCCTTGACCAGCTAAATGAAATATAAGCCTTACTACTTCTGCTACCTTTTTATCAACCACCAAAACTCTTTTTCCGTCTATTTTTTCTACCTTATAGCCATACGGAGCAGTAGCTCCTATAAAGGCTCCTTGTTTCATTTTTACTTCTTTTGAGGCTTTTACTTTCTTTGAAATATCTTTAGCATACAAGTCATTGAAGATATTTTTGATTGCTATTTCATAACTCTTATCCGATTTTATACCGTTTTTTGTATCAAGATTGTCATTTACAGAAATAAATCTAACCCCTAAGAACGGAAATACTTTTTCTATATAATTCGCAATTTCTAAATATTCTCTTCCAAACCTAGACATATCTTTTACGATGATACAATTTATTCTCCCTATCCTTATATCTTCCATCATTTCAAGAAAAGCTGGTCTTTTAAAGTTTGTTCCGGAATACTCATAATCTTTATATATTCTAAAAACTTTTATATCTTTTTCATTTGCTTCTTTTACACAAAGTTCTTCCTGCATTTCAAGTGAATTGCTTTTATCCCTATAATCTTCTTTTCTTTCTTGTGATAGTCGTGTATAAACACCGGCAATATATGTTTTTTCAACTATTTTTATATTTTCTGTATTTATTTCTGATTGTGATTTATGTCTATTTTTCGTTCTAGCCATAACATACCTCACTTTCAGCACTTACAAGACTTTTATTCATAGCAACAGGTATAGCTTTTGACTTTCCGTTTGTAGAAATACTTTTCTTTGCTATAATATTATTCTTAAATTTGGTCTTGCCCGCTTTTGTCATTTCCTCAAGTAAAGATAGCTCTTCGGTATGATTAAACCTGACATCTATCGTCTTATCTTCAGAAATAAAAATTTTATCAATGAGCATCACAACAGATAGCCTGTCTATTTCAGATAAATTTTTATATCTGTTAATATCAATGATCCAGCTCTTATTTTCATCTATTTTATCCTTTGTATCTTCTTGTTTTCTTAATCTATACTGGATACTTTCATCTAGCTTAGTGAGTTTTTCCATATAGTTTTTTCTAAAAAGGTGATATTCTTCTTTACTAATCACATCCTCTTTTAAATCAAGGTAAAGGGAAGATAAGAGTTCTTCTGTCATAGCTTTTTCTCGTTTTAATATAGGAATCTGTTTGTCTTTCAGATTTCTATTTATATCTATAAGCCGAACTTTGGAATATAGCTTTTCGTTAAATTCAATATATGATTTTATTATTTTAGACACTGCTTTTATCAAGGTTTCTTCCTTTATGCTGTGTCTTTTGCAAGATTTTTCCTTGTTATACTTTGAGCATATATAGAAAACTTCTTCTCTTTCTTTATACTTTACAGTTCTTCTAATCAAAGAACTTCCACATTCTTTACAAAACAGCATCCCGGTAAAAATATCAATTTTATCCTTACCACGAGAGTTGTTTAAATCTCTTTTAAGCATTGTATTTGCAATAGCAAAAACTTCCTTACTTACGATTGCTTCGTGGGTATCTTCTACCCTTATCCATTCTTCTTTATCTTTTCCAATTTGCTTTTTATTTTTATAGTTTAAGGTAATACTCTTTCCCTGTAAGGTGTTTCCAATATATACTTCATTTTCTATAATTCTGTTTACTGCCTTCGCTGACCAATTTCCACCTTTTATATTTTGAAATCCATTACACTTAAAGCCTTGACTTTCTTTATATTTTCTTGGAGTTAGAACACCTAAGTGATTTAACTCATCTGCAATTGCCTTTGAAGAATATCCCAATAGCTTCATATCGAATATATTTTTGATGTTAGGAGCAGCTTGTTCATCAACCACCAACTTATTTTTATTCTCATCAGATTTTTTATATCCATAAGGTGCAAAAGCACTAATAAAATCACCTTTTTCTCTTTTTATCTTCTGGGAGCTTTTTACCTTATTAGAAATGTCTCGGCAATAGCTGTCGTTGATAAAATTTTTTATAGGCAGTATTAAATGTGTGTCATTCATATCCGCACTTTTACTATCATAATTGTCATTAACGGATATAAATCTTATCCCGTTTTCCGGAAATATTCTTTGTATAAACTTTCCAGCTTCTATATAATCTCTTCCAAATCTTGACAGGTCTTTTACAATAATGGTATCAAATTTCTTATCATAAGCATCCTTTATCATTTCTTTAAAATTCGGTCTATCAAAATTCGCTCCTGAATATCCGTCATCAACATACTCTTTGACCATTGTAATTTGATTTCTTTTTACATATGAATTTATAATTTCTCTTTGATTTGATATGGAATTACTTTCTACTTTTTCTCCATCTTCTTTTGAAAGCCTCAAATACATAACTGCAATATTTTCTTTATCTACACTATTTTTAAACACAAAAAAGCCTCCTTAAATTCAATTTACATACAATAAATCGAACCAAGGCTAGGCTTCCACAAAAATATTATAACGCTCCTTATATTTTTTGTCAGCCCCTAATAGACAGAAAATTTTTCTTTGATGTATTCCTCTACTAAATTTTCTAAGCTAAATCCATTTTCATTAAATTTAATTACCACACTCCAACCATCAATTTGATTTATTGTCTGTTTATCTTTTTTATCTATTTCCATCTTAATATCTATATTATGTTCTTCACACATAATATCTTCTCCTTATCTTCAGTATTTTTAAGTTTTATGACATTGACAAGTGCATTGGCTACTACATAGGAATTTCACCTCCGCCCCTTTTCAAGATGAGCCGGCTTCAACTGTAGAAGTATCATTATCCCCGTTAATATCATCGCACAAGAGTTGCCACACTCTTTTTATACAGACTTATTTATCGCTCCAAACCTTATATCCTCTACAAATGTAGGTATTCATTTAAACCAATTTAACTTAGCAGGTTTATCTTGGCGTAAATTGTAAATTGCTCCATTACCAGTTAACGTCTTGTCTTGGTCTATCTAGTTGTCAAAGATCAAATCTATATATAACGAGGTATAAAACTCCCTCTATATATAAACCTTACTTTCAGGACAACTTTTAACACTATTTTTGAAAAATTTTCAAAAATAGAGGACAGAGATGTTTCCCCTGCCCTCTACTTAATTTACTTATCCAAAAGTTTTCTCAGCTTTTCTAAAATCTTATTTCTTAATCTACTGATTTTCATTGGATTTGTATCTTCCCTTTTTGCAACTTCTGCGAGAGTCTTATCCTCAAAATATAATGCTTCAATTAGTTTTCTCTCTTCATCATTCAAACTGTCTAATGCATGATACAGATCTTCTATCAGCATTTTTGTTTCAATGATTTTTTCAACATCAACAGTATTATCTGCAATATCTACAATACTTGTGTTAAAGTCTCCAAAATGAAGTACACCATGCTTTCTATCCAATCTTTTTAAATGAGCCTCATGATTAAGCTCTTTTTTATATGTTCTATACACTTCGTCAGGTACATATATCTTTTTCCCCTTGACATAAATGTATTTTTCTTTGTTTGACATCCTTTAGTCCTCCTTTTTTACTCTAAATTTTGATTTTTAAGCATAAAAAAGGAGGACTCCGGCATTTTGACATGCGAAATCCTCTTAGATGTAAACATTTGAAAGCTCTTTTGTTTTTCTTATATTTAGTTTTTAGTTCTTTAAAAAGGGCAATATATAGAAATCAAAAATAATTTGAAAACATATATAATATATTTATAATATTTTCTTGTTGATAAAAACAATTTCCACATATATGCTCCTCATTCTCAATACATATTAAATGTGCCTCCTTAAAAATTAGCTATTAGAAATTTTAATCCTACAAAGCATTACTTTTACTTTAAATTTACATTTTCTAGATTCTTTACTGTATTTATCATCATAATAAATCCAACAACAATCATAATGAAATCTACAAGAGGCTGTGTGAACCAAACTGCTTTGACTCCAAATGCCATTGGTAAAATGATCATTGCAGGAACAAATAGGAACAGTTGTCTAAGCATAACAATAATTCCGGCTTTCTTTCCATTTCCGATTGATTGGAAGAATGTAATCGTCATAACCATCACGCCATACAAGATAAATACAGAATAGAACAATCTGAAATTTCCTACTCCTTGTGCAATAATGCTTGCCTCTACACCGAACAAGGAAAGGATCTGACTTGAAAACAGTAAAGATGGAAGCCAAAAGATTGCTGCAAGGATAAGTCCTCCAATAGAAAACACCTTCATACCTTGTCTTACTCTGTCAAACTGTTTTGCTCCGAAGTTTGTACCAACCACAGGTTGCAGCCCCTGACTCATTCCCCAAAGCGGAATAAAGGAAAAGGCATATACACGAAGCGATGCTGCCATCAAAATTCCGTTCGTATCTCCACCATATTTAAATGCCATTTTATAAAGCATTGTTTGTTGTATCATAAATAAGAGCTGCATCATCATAGCGGATGAACCGACAGAAAACATTTCTTTTTTAATTTCCGCATCAGATTGTATCTTATGAATTTTAACGACCTTACTCTTTTTCAAGAAATAATGTAGTGTTACAGTAGCTTGAACAAATTGGGCTGTGATCGTTGCAAGTGCAGCACCTTCAATAGCATATTCACCCATAACGGTCATTAGTATCGGATCAAGTATGATATTAAGCAAAGCACCAAAACCCATAATCAACATGGCTTTTTTCATCAGTCCTTCGCCACGCATCACCATATTGGCAGACTGTGTAAAGTTCACAAATAGAGAACCTATAAAAATCACTCTAAGGTATCTGATACCATAGGCTTTAATTTCACCTGTTGCACCGACCATATCTAAAAAGTGTGGTGCGAGGAGGATTCCTCCGACTGTGATGATAGCAGAGAACAAAATCACCCAAAAGATTAAGTTACTCATAATTTTATCTACAGTTTTCTGATCCCCTTTTCCAATGGCTCGTGATAGGACAGACGCAGAACCTACACCAAGCAAGGTTGAAACACCGCTGTTAAAAAAGGTGAGGGGCATTGCAACACCACAAGCGGTCATTGCTGTTTGTCCTATAATTTTTCCGGCAAAAATCCCATCCAGCAAGGGATATAGACCGATGACTATCATTCCGATTACCGCCGGAACTGATAGCTGAAAGAGTAAGTCTATCGGCCTTTTGGTTAGTAGTTGTTCTTTCATATCCTGTTTCAAGTACTTACCTCCATTTATTACAAATATATTCTTACAGTATTTTTACGCCATTATTTTTATTTTGTAGTTCTACCATATTCTTATAAATCCCATTTAAAGCAATTAGCTCATTATGCGTTCCTTGTTCTGCAATATTCCCTTCCTTGATTACAACAATATTGTCGGCATCCCTAATCGTATTTAATCTGTGAGCAATAACTAATAAGGTTTTATTCTTTACCAATTCACTAATTGCTTCCTGTATATAGCTTTCATTGTCCACATCAACACTTGCTGTTGCCTCGTCAAGAATTACAATAGGAGCATCTTTTAACATGCAACGGGCAATAGAAATTCTTTGTTTTTCACCACCGGATAAAGTTGCTCCTCCCTCTCCAATCATTGTGTCAAATCCATCAGGAAGTGCCATAATAAAATCATAGCATCTTGCTTTCTTGGCTGCTTCTATAACTTCTTCTTTCGTTGCATTTTCTTTCCCCATGGCAATATTGTTAAAAATCGTATCTTGAAATAAATAAACTCTCTGGAAAACCATACTGATTTCCGACATCAATTCAGATAGTGAAACATCCTTTATATTCACTCCTCTAATCAAAATTTCACCGGAGTCTACATCCCAAAATCTTGTCAAAAGATTTGCTACTGTGGATTTACCTCCCCCGGACTGTCCAACTAAAGCCGTCATTGTATTCTTATTCATTTTGAAACTCATATCATGCAAGACCTCTTTTTCACCATAAGAAAATTTAACATGATTAAAACAAATTTCAGGTTCTGAGGTATCAGATTTTGAAATATGTTTTTTGCCCACATCTTGCAGTTCAGTTTCATTTAACACTTCTTCAATACGATCCAATGCAGCGTTCATTACAGTAAGCCTTGTCGCTTCACCATAAAGTGTTTTTAAAGGGCTGAATAAGTCAAACACAAACAAAATAAGCCCCAACATATATGGAAGTCCCAAGGTTCCTTGATGATTAAGATATAAAGCCACTGCTAAAATAAATGTAATCCCAATTCCATAAATAATATTTAAACCGATTGTCCATGGTGTTATTTTATTTTCAAATTTTATAGATGTGTCCTTTGAGGATATAAAATTATCTGTAAGAGATTTAGAATTTTCGCCTAAAAGGTTGTAACTTTTAATAACACTGATCCCCTCAGCAAATGACAAAACGGCATCGGTGAGTTTTTCACTTTGTTCTTGTCTAATAACCGCTTCAGATAAAGACATTTTATTCATGCTATTTGCAAGCAATGTTGCAACCAGTGTTACACACACCGCAATCAGTCCAATTCTGTAATCTAAAACAAACATGAATACTGTTAGTACAAGTGTTGATAATACATAGCTCATCATATTGGCAATCGTACTCATGGAAACTTCTTCAATAAAAGCCATGTCCGAACTTAAAACAGAATTTATTTTTCCTAAATTACCTGCTGTAAAATATCCCATCGGAAGCTTTCTAAGATGATTCCCAAGCTCCATTCTTTTATCAGCAAAAATCATAAAGCCGGCTGCACTTTGTAATTTATCGCTTAAGAAGTGAACCACAGCTTGTAATAAAACCACTAAAACAAGTCCTATTCCTACATATAGAAAAGTTTGGGACGTATTCCTTTTTTCATAAAATCCAATCAAAACGGTAAATGCAATAAATATCGGCATTTTACTTAATATAGATTCAACAAAGGCAAATATAAATGCGGACTTTATTCTGTTTTTGTATTTACCTGATAAATTTAAAATTCTTGAAATTAGTCTAAACATTCATTTCACCTTCCTTTCTGCTGATTTTCCAATCTTTACTAAATAGTGTCGCCTCCCATAATTTGCGATATTCTGCTGAAGATTCTAATAAGTATTTATGCTTTCCATTTGCAACTAAATGACCATGATCCATAACTAATATCTGATCTGCATCTACAATAGATGGTAACTTGTGTGCAATAACAATTAAGGTTTTCCCTTTTACAAGTTCACGAATAGCTGCTTCCATTTTTTCTTCATTTTCAGGATCTGCATAGGCTGTTGCCTCATCAAGTACAACAATCGGAGCATTCTTCAAAATAGCTCTCGCTAACGATATTCTTTGTCTTTCTCCACCTGAAAGCATTTTTCCTGCTTCCCCTGCTAAAGAATAAATACCATCCGGAAGTCTATTTAAGAATTCCATACACTGAGCTTTTTTAGCTGCTTCAATAACCTCATCATCGCTTGCAGCTAAATTACCAATACGAATATTCTCTAAAAGCGAAGTATTAAATAAATATTGGTCTTGTGCTACATAAGAAATTTGCTTATTGAGAGATTCCAATCTTATATCTCGTAAGTCTTGTCCTCCAATACTTATGCTTCCATCTAAAACATCATAGTAGTGAATTAAAAGTTTAGCTAAAGTACTTTTTCCTGAACCTGATTCACCGACAATCGCTGTCTTTTCACCAACTCTTGCCGTAAAACTTACATTATGAATAACATTCTTAATATAGGTTTCGGGCTGTCCATTTTCTCCCATCTTGTTTAGCTGATAGCCAAAGGTAACATTATCATATAAAATAGTCTGTCCTGTTCCCTTAAAATCATTTTCTCCCTGCTTTAAAGGAGCCATATTTAAGGCTTGTTCTAAAGCAGAAATCTTATAATTTAATTGTGGCATAGTTGGTAAAAATCCAAGAGCTTTCAAGAGTGGCAATCCTATACTTAAAGAAAGACATAACACTAATATTAAGTTAGAAAGACTTGCATAGCCCATATACACAAAATAACCACCAAGAGGCAATGTTAAAATAATCGTGCATGGAAGTAAGGCACTATATAACGCCATCCATGGCCATGCCGTCTTATACCAAGCGAGTGCATAATCTCTGTAATTACTTATATCTTTAGAAAGGCGTTCATAAGACTCTGTTTGCTTATTAAATACTTTTACAACTTCCATACCGTTTACATACTCAATAATGGTATTGTTCATTTTTCCACTTGCCATATAATATGGTCCCATTTGCTTCATACCTACAGAGTACATAATCATCATTGCAAGAATGCTAATCGGAATAGAAGCTAATGACATTAACGCTAATCTCCAGTCAATAAAAAACATTGAAATATAAACCATAATAGGTACAATTAGGTTCGCTATTCCTTCAGGAAGTGAATGAGCTAAAAGCACTTCTAAACTGCCAATATCATCCACGAACATTTTTTTGATTGTACCAGTCCCTTTTTCTTCAACAACACCCAATGGCAGATCTTCCATTTTTTTCTGTAAGGATGTTCGAAGTCCAAGTAGCGTGTTGTATGCTGCTTTATGGGATACATTAAGACCTAAACCTCCTAAGACAGCTTGCAACACTAAACAAACTAAAATACTGATCAATAAAATAGCAAGTCTTTCAAATTCTAATTGCTCACCTAAAATAAGTGGATTTATAATCTGATATGCAAATAGAAAGGGTAGCACACCCATAATTACACTAATAAGCATAATAAAACTTGCTAAGTGAATTGATTTTTTATGCGAACCTGCATATTCAAAAACCTTATTTAACATAGTTTTTCTCCTTCAATAAATTTCCTTTTTTATCCATAAAATCCATGATTAACGCTTCATTTCCCTTTACAGATATTTTTTTATAATCCTTATCACCGAGCATTAAGACGGAATGACAGGTTTTAAATAACAACTCTAAGTCATGAGTAATTATTATAATTGGAATCTCCTTTGCTTTTTCTGTCATTAAATCGGACATAATTTTCATACTTTTATAATCAAGACCTGATGTTGGTTCATCCAAAATTATCAGTTTACGACCAGATAAAAACGAAGTAATAATCGCCAATCGTTGTTTTTGTCCACCGGATAATTTCTGCGGATGATTGGTTTTTTTATGCCACAGATCTGTATCTTTTAGATATTCTCGTATTTTTTCTAAATCACTTTCCGAGTTTTTATCTTTACAAAATATCAATTCATTTTCTACTGTGTCTAAAAAAATCTGAGCATCTACATCTTGTAACACGCAATATGAATTTTTAAGCCTTTCTCTTTGTTTCTGTCCATAGCTGACATCTAAATATTTTTCAGATAATCCACATAATGCTTTTGCTAAGGTACTTTTTCCAATACCATTAGAACCAATCACTCCCATTATTTCGCTCTTTCCAAGCTCAAATGTTAATTCTTCTATCAAAGTTCTTTTGCCTTGATGAATGCAGGCTTTATTTACTTTGATATATCCTTTAGCTACAATGGGTTCTTTTTCTGATATCAATTCTCTTTCATTAAGTGTTCTTAACTCAAGTTCCTTACATTTATCATTACTAAGACTACCATTCGGAAAAATTTCACATATTGTACCGTTTTTTATATAAATCAATCTGCTAAAAATCTCTTTTAAATAATAGAGCCTATGTTCCGCTATAATTATTGTCTTTCCCATCGCCTTCAATCTGAGAAGTATTTCACTGAAATGTTTTATACTATCGTAATCAAGACTGCTTGATGGCTCATCAAAAAAAATAATATCCGTATCATAGATAAGAGTTCCAGCTATAGCTACTTTTTGCCTTTCTCCTCCTGATAATTCAAAAATGGATTTTTTGCTAATATGGCTTATTCCTAATAAATCCATTGCTTTTTCAACTTTTTCTTTTAATGTATCCCTGTCCAAGCCCAAATTTTCACCCACTAAAACAATTTCATCTTCAACTACATCACAAAAAAATTGATCTTTAGGATTTTGAAATACATTGCCAATATATTTAGCTAACTCTCCCTTTTTATATGCCGTTATATCCTTCCCTAAAATCTTGATTTCTCCGTTCAAATCACCGTCATAAAAGGATGGAATAAGTCCGTTTAGTAGTCTTAAAAGTGTCGTTTTTCCGCATCCGGAAAGACCTGTTAGGACTACTATTTCGCCTTTCTTTACAGACATTTTTAAATCTTTTAATATCAAATCCTCTCCATAATGAAAGGATCTTATTTCTGCCTCTAAAATATTTTCCATAAACTCGCCCCCAACAAAATCATACCTCCGATCATCATTACGATATCAACAAGTGTAATTTTCACCTCATGAAAACTTGTTTTTTGTCCATCATATTCAATCCCTTTTGATATGATTGAACAAGTTAAGGTGTCGCTTATATCTATGCACTTATACATAAGAGGAACAAAATATAACTCAAATGTTTTAATTGGTTTGAAAATGCTTGCTTTAAATCCTCTAATTTTCATGCCGTTGTTTATTTCCTTCATCCTAATAGAGATTTCCGGAATAAAACGAAAAAATACTGTAATTCCTATGCCTATTCCACCATCAATTCCAATTTTTCTAAATGCAGCAATTAGATGCGAAGAGCTATATGAAGACAGAACTCTTCCCAAAATGAAAAGTGGAGCAAATTTCAATACTATAAGTAGCATTGTATATATAGAACCAATCAAAACATTTCCTAAATGGGGTTTTAGTAAATAAATAAGTCCCCATATTATAAGCAATGAACATATCGTTCTAAATGTTTTTTTAATTGAAAATAAGGATAATAGTCCTAAAACAAAAATAAGGGAAAGTAAGTATTGGGATTGTTCTCCTATTGTTAAAATAACTGAAAATAGTAAAATCAACCCAACTATAGTAAGCGGGTTGATTTTATCTGATAGTTGGTACTTGCTTATATTATTTTTTTCATCTCTACAAAACACTTTTCTTCTTCCTATCGCTAAAAAATTTATTGTAAATATATGTTCCAAAATAAGCACCTATGACTGATGCGACAGCTGCAATCAATAGACAAATTAATATGTTTGTAGGAGTGTAAAAATCATAAAGGAATGTTGCATAATCCTTTGTAAACATTTTGGGGAATTGCTTTGTAAGTCCTTCTACACCAAATACAAACGTAAAATACATAGCATGTAAGGAATATATGAACATACCTGCTCCAAACGCAGCCCCAATCTTCATATTCTTATTCTCATAATTTTCCTTTTTACCAATTACAAGTTCTGCTAAAACTCCTGCAATAGCACAAACAGCAATTACCGGCCACATTCCCATGAGAACATAGAAAACACCCATCAATAGAAAGTATAAAAATGCTGTACCTCTTTGCCCGACCTGTTTACACATAATAACAAAGATCGGTGCTACAATAATTGTTGGCAGGGCTGATGATAAATATAAACTTGGAAGCATTCCAAACGATCCCGTCAAAAACCCTAATCCCATTGTTAATACAAAACCAATAACAGAGAATACTGCTATCTTTACAATACCTTTTAAATTCATAATTTTGTCCTCCTTGATTTTTAAATATGATATATTCCTATTTTCATATAGAAACAATATCCTGTTTTATTCTTCTGCAATTCTGAAATATAACTAAGTTATGTTTCGGGCAAAAAATTTGTTTATATTCCTCGAATCTTTTTCCACCCCTCATTAAAGAACTCTGAAATCAAAGTTGCATTCAATTTCACTTCTTCTTTACTTTTAGAATGAACTGCTACTTCCGATAAAGCATAAAAATATGCATGGTTGATTAGGTGAATTCCTCTATTAGTTATCACATTATTTACATGATCCGCTCCGTATATCATGCTCAAAATGTCAAAGTGATTTTTATCTTCTTTCTCAATAATCCCGTCTAAAAAGTTGTTAAATTTTGTTCCACAAGAACCAAAGGCCAGTAATTCAAATACATCTTTATGTTCAAAGAAATATAGAACCATTTCAATAGCACCTTGTGCTTTTGATTCCAAAATCTTGGAAATAGTTTCTTTCTTTATATGATTTTCTCTTTTATAAACATCAAAACTCTCATCTTCATACATGGCATAAGAACTTTGTATCTGATTCACGATTGGCTCTACTAATTCGTTGAAAAGAGCTTCCTTATCTTCAAAATGACCATAAAAAGCACCGGTAGTTACACCCGCCGCTTTGCAGATTGCTCTTAAATTAGCTTTTTCAAATCCTTGTGTTTTAAAAATATTCTTTCCACAATCCAATATTTTTTTATGAGTTGCTTCGTAATCACCATTAGCCACGATTTACTCCTCCTTTCTCTAAATATAACTTAGTTATATTATAGCACACTCTTCTTTTAATTTCAATGCTAATACATGTAAGTACTACGCTTTTAACACAAATAATTTAATTCTTATATGCTAAAATATAATTGTTTGATATCTGAATCCCTTTAATTCCGAATTTATATAATTCATTAATAATACATTCATTATCTATATTTTCCCATTCCAATGTATATACCATCTGTCTTTGCGAAACTTTATCTCTACTAATATTAATCAAAAACTTCCATTGAAACTTATTTTTTCCCATGTATTTTTTTTCTTTCATTATCAATTCACATTCATAGTCTCCTACTCTAACATTCTCCAATACAGTTCCGTTCTTTATATAAAAATACTCTCTACTTAAATTACTTATAAGTATAGGGGTATCCTTTTCTAATTTTTCACCTAAATTTTGCCATAGAAATTCTCTTTCATGCATATTAAAATGTCCTACTACCCCCATCAAAAAAACAGCAGATATATCTTTAGTAAATTCAATTTCAAATATATTAGTATCAATCACCGTTATATTATTTTTTTTAGCAATAACATTTTGCAATTTGGACATTAATGCAATTCTCATTTCTGGAGATTTTTCTATAGCATATATCTTTTCACAATCAAACATTTCAGATATATATATTGATAAATTACCGGTTCCTGCACCAATGTCAAATACTATTCCTTTTTTCCTAACCAAAGGCATAATTTCATCAATAATTTTTTTATCTTGTTTCCACGAATTTCTACTTGTGATATCGTAAAATTCGACTTCTGCCCCATACAAATCACATATCCCTCCTTTATTTTTGATATTTTTTCATTATATTTTCATGTATTTTTTTTGTATCTCCAACTTTATGATACTCCACTTGATTTGTGTATCCAATCTTCTTGCATATGTCTGACCACAATCTTGATACGAAAATTTGTGATTGAACATTTGACAATTTGCTATCTCTATCCTGATTATTTAGTTCAACTATCGCTCTTTTAACAGCGTTAATCCATATCTCTTCAAATGTATTAAGAATACTTGGAGCAACACTACTTCCTATTACAGTTGCTGTAGGTATCTTTAAAGCTTCATTGTTACTATCAAAACTTAATAAATTATTTGAATCTCTTGGTAATTCTATAAAAGGCAACCATATAATAGGTCCATTAGTATTTATCAAACATAATCTTCCATTACTAAACGTAGCCTCTATTCTATGATATAAATGCATTGGATGATCTGCATCATATTTATCTACATTTCTATTAATTTTAAATGTAACTGGGGTGTTTCCTATTTCTGACACTAAAACGGTATCACATATTTTATCTTTAGTATCTAAATTACATAAATCACTCACATCACCTAATTTCCAAGATGATATTGGATTTAAACAGCAACTCAACATATCAATACCATCATACAAAACATTAATTGAACACTCTAGTGACATATTAACAATATTACTTTGCTTTTTTAAGTCATTAAGTATATCTAAAAAATCCAAAAATGGTTCAGTGTATCTATAGAATGGATTAATCATAAATCCAGTATCTTTTGACACTTTAAGGCATTCCAATATTTCTCTTTCATGAGCTGGATGTTCTAATAAAACTGAAATGCCTCTTTTTAACAAACTTTTAGCAACTTCAAAACCACGACCACCAGCACCAGAATTTGGAATTATAACACAAGCTAAATCGGCTATAATTCTATCATCATTAGCATCTTCAAAATACGGTACTTCTAATTCATCCGCCAACATTTTAGTACGTTTACTACCACTACCTAAAATTCCAGATATATAGAAATCCTCCATTTTACTTATTGCATTAAGATATATCTTACCAAACCCAGAACCACAAACTAAAACACTCGTTTTTCTCATCATAAAACCTCTTCTATATTTAATTTATTTGTTTTGAAACAATAGGTAATTTATTCAACAGGTCAAAAATACCTTTATTATAAAATAAATCACAATATCTATTTATACCGACCACTTGTAAATCCCTTTCTAAAATCTCTTCTATTGCAGTATATATTATATATGCTGTTATATAATCAGGATTTGGAGTAGAAAAAATAGCCCCTCTACTACAGCAGTCTAATATACAATTTATATAAATTGAAACATTTTCAAAATATTCCTTATTAACATATTCTGAATTCCTAAAATTAATATCTTTATAACTATTCTCTCCCAAAGCTGTATAGGAGCATATATCCTTTATTTTATATTTTTTTCCGATATATTCGACTTCATTAATTATATATGGAAATATTTTGCAATCCTTTAATTCCGATGGTATATAATTTGGATACAGTTGGTCTGAATACTTTAATTCACCTCCTTTTACATTCTTCATGAAATATCCGTCAAAATTTTCGCTTTTTGCATTTATGAAATCTTTTTTTGAACTATTAGAGAAATTGTATTCTCCACCATGAATTATTTCAATTTTATCAGGAATTTCACTCATTTTTTCAATGAAATTCATTAAAAGCACTCCAAGTAATCCTGGAATAAATCCCGTGTTTAATATCACTTTGGCAGCAGATTTATCTTTAAAATGAAGCAACTTACCTCCACTTGGATCAATATAATATATATTTTTCCTTAATGCAGCATAATACATAAATTCACTTAATTCTGATGATGGTCCTGCTGTTCCTACCAGTATTGAAATATCTCTACAAAACAAATCTATTTTTTCTTCATCTCTAATATCAAAAAAATGACCTTTTTCATTTTTAACATTCGAGTTCTCATTATATCCACATTTTACAGTATATCCTTTTTCTTGTAATATCTGAATTAAAATGCTTCCAATTCTGCCACTTGAACCTAAAATCCCTATTACTTTATCATTCATCAATTTCCTCCATTATTAAATTCAACAATTGTTCTGTATTGTCATAGAATTTATAATCGCAGTCAATAAAGTTAGGATTTCTATCTATAAATTCTATCCTTTTTTTATGATAGATAACCATCCTACCTAAATATGGCTCATATATATTATCTAAATTAGGAGATATAGCTACAATTTTTTTGAAAGCCTTCCCATCTATAATTTTTTGACTCGCAAAGTTTAATATTTTATTGAACTCATTATCAAAAGTCAATATAACTTTCTCTTTGCAGTCATCTAATTCAACTAGATGTTTGAATGTTTTTACTTTTTTAAAATCAAATTTTGTTAATTTCAATTTTTCTACTATCTCAAAATATGACTCACAATTTATATCTCCAAAAATAACAACTCCACTTGTTTTGAAGTTTTCATTATTATAATTTTCTTCAGTATTATTCTGATTAAAATTTTTTCCTCTTTTTGCATTTTTAATATACAGGATAATTTTATCAATTGTTCCATCTGATAAGGATACCCTTAACAATTCATCAAATTTAATATCATATTCTTCAGCATATAATTCCATAATCTTTCCAGCTGCTTGAGATAACATCAATGAATCAAACCCTAATTTTCTTAAATCATCATCTAAGTTCAAACTCTCTATAGCTCCAACATCTTTATATATTTTTACTATTGCACTCGAAAAACTGTCACTTGTATTATGTGATTTTATTTTTTTATCCAATATATAATTGTATATATCTTGTAAATTACATTCAGATAAAGATATTTTTAATAATTCATCAAACTTAATATCATAAGTATCTCCATACAAATTAATTATCTTTCCAGCTGCCTGCGACAATAACAACGAATCAAATCCAATATCTCTTAAATTATCCTTCTCTGTTAAGCTATCTACTTCTCCTATCTCCATATATATTTTTAACAGTGATTTAAACATATGATTTCCTTTAGATTTTCTTTCTGCATCATTAGACTTATTCTCATTTCCAAAACCATGTTTAAAGGATGAATCTTGTGTTTTCATATAGATATCTATTAATCTTTTTCTATCAATTTTTCCATTTTGTGTTAAAGGTAACATATCTACACATATAAATTCACTTGGAATCATATACTGAGGCAACTTATCTGCTAAAAACTCTTTATAAGTCTGTTTTCTATTATCATTTTTTCTCATAACAAATATTTTTTGTCCAAAATTTGAATAAAAATTATTTGAATTTTTGTCTGGAATAGATAATATTAAATCTAAATTACAAGATTTAATACTTTCTTCCCATTCCTCTTCTGAGAAAAAAATATTACCACTTTTTGCTCTTTTGTCAGTATGATTTGGCATCATAAATGCCTGTGAAATATCTATTTCTATATGTTCACCTACTGGATCTGCAATTATAATAATACCACTATCCGACAGCATCTCATTTAAAATAGAAAGTGAATTGTCAATATTAACGACGTTATTCAATACTCCAACTGCAACTATAACATCAAATTTATTGCTGTTTATCTTATCATCTGCATTATTTAAATCAAAAATTCCAGTATTTATATATGGATATTTTTGTTTTATGTTATTCAAAAAAAATGCCGAAACATCTGTAAATAGATATTTATAGTGTGTATATTCATTTTCTGCAAATTTACTAAGTATGAAGTCAGTTGTGGCTCCTATACCTCCGCCTACCTCTAATATATTTGCACAGCTAGTATCTTTCAAATGCAAATAAACTACATCTGATATTATATTGTTAATATATTTAGAGATAATAGTCTGTTTATAAAGAGTTTCAGCAATATCTATATTTCCACCTGGAAATAAATTCACTAGTGGATTCATTTTTCCTGACAACAACTCACAGAAATTTTCTGCATGTTTTTTGATATAGTTAGTAACAGATTTTGGAGCAACAATACTATAGTCTTTACATAACTGATTCCATAAATCATTACTCACAATCTTATTCCTATCTACAAAGGCATCTTCTATTTTTTTTATATAATCATGTTTCTCTAAATATAGCAACATCCTATCTAATATTGGCTGATTTTCTTTAGTTACACCAGTTTTGTTTACTATTGACCAATATTTTTCCAATTTAACTGAAAAAATTTCATGATTCTTCAAATTGTCATATACTGATTTTAATATTGCATCAGTTAAGCATCTATTGAAATATTCCAAATTAATGTTTTTATCGTCATAATTTATTTTATATGCATCCAAATACTTTTTTATTGAATTCTTTTCTATAATAAAAGCTATAATTTTATTATCTATCTTTAAAACAAAGCAATTTTCCACTGTATTAGACTTTAAAAGTTCATTTTCTATTTCAGATATTTCTATCCTATATCCATTTATTTTTATTTGATTATCCATGCGACCTATAAATTCAATTTCGCCATTTTTTTGATATCTCCCTAAATCACCAGTTAAATAATAACGCCAGTTTCGCTCACTATCGTAAATAAATTTTTCCTTTGTTATAGTTTCATCATTCAAATAACCTTCTGCTAGAGAGTATCCTGCAATTGCTATTTGACCAACAGAATATATCTCACACTCATTTAAATGTTTATCAATAATAACCACAGATTGCCCATATAAAGGTTTCCCATATAATATTGAAGGTAATTCTCTAACCTTAGGATTTATTTCATGATAGATAGACCATATCCCTCCCTCTGTTGCTCCTCCTAAACTGAAGATCTTACTATTAGGAAAAATTTTAATTAATTTTTCAGGTAATTTTACTTTAATAACATCTCCAGATAAAAGACTAAATCTTAGGGAAGGAAAAACATCTCTTTCTCTACAAAAATGCTCCAATAACTCTGCCTGTGCAGGTACCGAATTCCACAATGTAATTTCATATCTTTTTATTAATTCATTCCAATGAGATGGATCATTTTTTCTATCAGAATCTGGAATAACAATCATACCACCGACCCCTAACAATGAAAAAATATTAAAAACAGATAAATCAAACGAGGCTTCTGAAATAGCCAATATTCTATCATTTGAGGTAAGTTTGATTAAATTATTTATGGCATCAAGTGTATTTAATACAGCATTATGTGTCATTACAACACCTTTAGGAGTTCCTGTTGTTCCAGAAGTAAAAATCACATACGCAATATCTGACATATATTTATTTTCAACAATATCAAATGAACTATATTTTTTTAATACTTCATTAATTCTATCTTCATCCAATACAAAATTCACTTTAGCTTTATTTAATATTTTTAGTTGTCTTTCATATGGCTGGCTAATATCAATTGGTAAATAGGAAAAACCACTCATTAATATTCCTAAAATACCAACTATTTGATTATAATTTTTATCTATTTTAAGCCCTATATATGGAACTTCATCACTTACACAATTATTAATAATATAATCCGATACTTTCAGGGCATCATAATAAAGTTTTTGATATGTATACTCTTTACCTCTGTATACTACAGCTATTCTGTCTGGGTGTTTTATTGCTTGTTCAATAAATCTATCTTGTATACGTCCTTTGATAGAAATATCTTTGTGGTTATTATAAAATTTTTCAAGCGAAATTATATTTTTTTCCAAATTATTTTCCCACGAAAACGAATCTCCAGCAGCTTCTGTAAGAAATCTTTCAAAACGCAAAAACATAATATCAATCAGATTGTCATCAAAAATCCCTTCCCTTACATCCCAATTAATAGATAATGCTCTATCGGGATTCAATCCACTAACATCTTCGACTATTTGACAATCTACCCATACTTGAGGAGTCTTTGTTATTCCATACTTAATATGCAGACTTCTACTATCGTTCTGCAAAACACCCGTAAACACAAAGGGGGATATAAAATCTGTATTATTAGTTAATTTTTTTAAATCACTAATAACATCGATGCCAGAATAGTTCCTATGATCTAAATCATCCATTAACTGTTCAAAAATAGACCTAGAATACTGCAAAAAGCTTTTTGTTTGTTCAAAATCTACTTCAAGTATATTGACATCTGTAAATTCTCCTACAATATTTTTACTATATAGTACCGGTAATCTATTTTGTATCGGTATGTTTAATAAAAATTTTTTGTTCTCACTCCATAAACTAATAACATACGAATATGCGGAAAGAATAACAGAGGAAAGCGTTAAACCATATTTAATAGACTTTCTTTTTAATGATTCTAAGCAAGAACTATTTAGATAAAAAGTATAACGTTTGAACTCATTTCCTATGCTTGTTTTTGGAGATAACCTTCCACTCCTAGGTAGTTTAGGGTATGATGGAAAATTATTTATTCTATCATTCCAATATTTTTTATCTTCTGATATTCTATTATCACTATACTTACCAACTAAATCTAGATAATCAAAGAAATCTCCTTGTTTTTCATCCAATAATTCACCGGATAATAAAGCTTTTAGCTCTTTAAATAAAATTTGTACACTCCCAAAATCTACAAATAATAAATTTATAGATAAATGCAATGCACTGCATTTTTTTGTTTTTACTAGAATTCCTTTGAAAGATTTATTAAAAACTTTATAATCTGTATTTTTGAGTTCTTCACGTATCATAGAAAGTCTATTCTTAATATCATGGTCTGTAGAATCAGAAAGATCAATCACCTCTATGTTATCAACATAATCACACCCATTTATTATACACCTACCATTAAAAATGCTTGCTCTCAACATCTCATGTCTACTCACTAAAATTTCCCATGAGTTTAAAAATTTATCAGTATCGCAGTCTTCTAAAGCTATTTCTAAATAACCTTGGCAATCTACACCTCCCCATTTTATGTCATTTTGAGAGCCTATATAATAGGAATGCTGCATCGGTGTAAGATCATGCATCTTAATATTTGTACTATTATCATCTATAACCATTTTCATTAGATTTCCCCTTCAAAAATATCATCGTCATTTAATTCTATCTTGTCTAAACATTTTTCTACAAAGTCTATTGGTGTAACAAATAAAAACACAGATTTAAGTTTTATATTTATGGCATACCTTTGATTCAATATTGAGATAAACTTTGTTGCATTAAGACTATCTAAACCTCTTTCTAATAAGTTATCATCTTTATTGATATTTTCATTTAAAATTTCGCACCAAATATCACAAATTTTTTCCACCTTTATATCTTTCTTACTTTTCATAAAATTAACCTATATCCTTTCTCATCTGCAACATAACCCACTTCAATATACTCTCAATAGCTTCAGTGTCAATTTCTCCACCGATATCTTCAAGTGGAGACTTTACTTTTTGTAAAGAATGACCCAATCCTGGGAATAGCTTTATATCTATATTTTTATTTATTTTCTTTGCAAACTCCACGCTCTCCACAGGATTAATCCATCCATCATTAATTCCATGTAATATAAATACCGGTTTACCAAACTTGCTAAAAATATCTAAATCTCCATTCCATGAATCGAGAAAAAAATTTTCCACATAATTTGCAATGTTTAACGAATTATCTCCTATTTGTTTTGCAACGTTCCCCCAATCTTTTTTTATGTTTATTACACCATCTGAATTTGTATCAATTCTATCGTTAAACTTTAATATTCCATCACTCGCTTTCCTTAGTAGCATTGTATTAAATGCAAAAGAAACAGAAGAAGAATTTAATTCGTATCTTTCAAAATCAGAAACATTCACTAAGCCGTCATTATCTCTATCTATTTTTTCTAACTCCATAGTAACTAACTCTTCTAATATATATTTGAAGTAAGAATTCCAACCTTTAGCAACACCTGATTGCAATATTAATCCATCTATCCCATCTACCTCTTTAATAATATTAGCTATTACTCTAACTCCTTCACTCCAACCATAGATATAAATCTTACCTACATCATTCCTATTTTTTAAATACTTCGTTACACAAATAGCGTCCTGTACTATTTTATCAATTTGATAACCATAATTCTTATTAAACCTAAATGTGCTTACACCATTTCTTAAAAGCTCATCCGATATTATTTTGAAATTTTTAGAAACAATCCTGTTGGAAAAATAAACTGTTCCATCTTTGTCACTTTCTCCAGAGCCATGAATGAATAAGACTATATTTTTTTTAATGTTTTTATGTTTAATATCATATTCAAATTGACCTGTTATATTTTTTTCAGCTCCATTTATAACAATTTTTTCGACACAAGTATTTTTCATCACATTATCTCCTTCTTCTATAAAATATTTAATTTCATATTGTGTAACAATTTTATATAGTTATTGAAAAGCGTTTCAATATACTCTTTTTCAAATAGCTCTTCTACATAATCCCAAGAAATAACCATAGAATTTCTTATTAATCTAATATGATGATCTATTATCACTTGAGGTGTTTTACTAATAGAATAATTTTCTGTAACAAATCCCTCCATAGTAGTATCTTCTTCTATTACACTAGTCAAAACAAAAGGAGATACTATTTGCCCTAGCTTATTTTGTTTTATATACTTAAATGACTCCATTCCATCATGTTCAATAAATTCTAATATTTCTAAAATAGAATTTCTAATATTTTTTAAATCATCACAAAAATTTCCACTTTTTTTATAATTCAAAACTGCTATATTAGAAAATTCACCAATTATATCATTTTCATTTTCAATAATATTTTTTCTTCCATTCATAGTTAATATTATTGAAGAACTTTCTTTACCACTAACTTCAGCTAAAAATCTAGCATAGCAAGCCGCAATATACATAGTCGGTGTGTATCCTAATAGTTTAAGTTTACTAAATATTTCTTTAGTTTCATTTACAGTAAATTCATAATCAACTCTTTTAAAGGTTACTTTTTTTATTTCCGAAAAATCTCTTTTATATTTCAATTCTGGGATACTATATTTTTTCATTCCATCCGAAAGATACTTATGATATTCTTCCGTTTCCAAATTATCTAAATATAAACTTTCTTTTCTTTTATAGATACTGTAGTCAGTGCTTACACTCTTTTTGTATATATCAAAAAAATATCTATCAAATATTTTCTTGATTAGATTGCTGGCACTCCAAGCATCTAATACTATACAGTTGAATATAAAATACAATCTATCATCGATATTTGAATCTTTATGTACATAAAAATCAAAAAGTGGCCAATCATAATACGAATACTTCTTATTAAAAATTAGATTTCTAATTTCAGTGTAATCAAGATTGTTATCAAGTTTTTTTATTTTATACTTATCGAATGTATCAAAAATTACATACTTATTAATATCAACAAAAAAACATCTTAACCCTTCATTTTCAAAAATCAATTCATTTATTATTTTCTCAAGTCTTACTGTGTCTATATTGTTTATGCTGTATTCTATATAATAAGCACAATTAGTTCCACCCAATTCACAATCTGTATCCATCCCCAAAATATATGATTTTTGAATAGAACTTAACTCTATCCCATCATTAATATTTTTTAATACTTTTATAAACTGGTTTTTATTTTTCCCTATATATTCTCTAAACTCAGAAATAAATTCATTGCTTGTTCCATCCATAGCTTTATATTTTATTTTTTTATCATCTAGATATAATCTAATATTATTTTCTCTTAAATAAATTATATATTTTAAGACACTTACATCTGATATCAATGTCAACCTCCTATTTCCTTATAGAAAAAATAAATTCAGCAAGCTCACTAGGAGTGGATTTCTCAAAAATAGTTTTGATATTAAGTTGAATATCAAATTTTTCATTTAATAGTCTAACTAATCTAACAACTTTAAGAGAATCTCCTCCTTCAATAAAAAAGTTACTATTATTACTAATGCATTCTGTTGATAAAACTTTTTCAAATAATTTTATTACCTTATATTCTATGTCATGAAATTTGCTTTTTTCTACAATATCCACATTTTCATATAAGGTCTTATTTACATTTTTATTCGAAGATATTACTTCTATCTCAACTTCATCTGAATCAAAAGTATCGACATAAAGATTATCCCAATTATCGTTTTGAATCATTAAGTCAATAATATTTTTATAATCATCAAACATTTTTAAAATAGTATTTTCTTCAAATAATTCTTCTATATAATCCCAAGATAAATATAATCCTCCTTTTAAAACAAACACTTGATGATCTAACCAAACCTGAGATGATTGAGAAATACTATAACTTAGGTTATCAATCCACTTCTCTTCTCTACTGTCATCTATACCAATTCCACTAGTGAATACAATCGGCATTACTGATTCGATATAATTATTGGTTTTTTTCCTTATTTTTCTTTCAAATTCAATTGAACTATATAGTGAATGAGAGATATCATCTAGTAACTGATTCTGAACATCAGTTATTTTAGAATATAAACTTTCTCCACATTTTTCTTTGATTTCCAATAAGTTTAAAGTGGTAAAATCACCTATCACACCGTTTATATCATTATGAAGTTGCTCTCTATCAAATCTCGTAATATTTAATGCAAAATGTTTGTTATTTGACCATTTCTTAAGTGTTTCACTATATGCAGTAATAAGTGCAGCACCAGTTGTAACTTCATATTTTTTACAGATCTCTTTAAAAATATTCCATTTATTTTCAGATAAGCAAAAATCTTTTCTTACAAACCTTACTTTTTTAACATTGCCTTCATAATTCATTAACGGCAGTTTAGGATATTCTGGAAAACTTTCGATTCTATCTTCCCAATAATCCTTATCCTCTATATATTTTTTTGTATGTTTTAGCTTTTCTAAGGCTAAAACATAATCTCTATAGCTTATATCAGTATCCGGAATTAACTTTCCATCATACAACATTTGCCATTGCTTTAGCACATAAAACATACTCCAGCCATCAAATATTATGTTTTCAAACCTAACATGTAGTTTGACAATATCTTTTTTTAGCTTAGTTACCCTAACTTCAAATAAAGGCCATTTATCATACTGTATTATTTTATTATATATTTCATTTCTGATTGTATTGATTTTATCCAAAATTCGATCTTCTTCAATATCACTTAAATCGAAAACTTGAATTTTATAGTATGGAACATTAGACAGTATTTGTTGCTGTCCTTCATTCAATATTATAGCCTTCATCATGTCATGTTTTTTTATTAATTCATTAAATGATTTTTCTAATTTTCCTATTTCTATACTTTTCAACTCTACTTCAAAATAACAATTAGTAGATATATCACTTAAATTATGTCCCCCATTCTTTCCCATCCAATAGGCAAACTGTATATCAGTCAGTGGAAAAGGCTTATATCTATTATCTATATCCACTATAATCTGATTTTTCATTCCTTCACTATAAATATGCTGTTTTTTCCTATTCTCTACTACATTAGATAATTTTTCTATTGTCGGATTCTCAAAAATATCTTTTACGGAAATCTTAACATTATACAAACTACTAATCTTTCCTGCTATCTCAGTCGCAGTTAGAGAATCTCCACCTATATTAAAATAATTATCTTTCTTAAAAACATTTCTATAAGATAAAACATTTGACCATATCTCACATAAATTTCTTTCTACATCACTATATTCCTCGTTTTGTTCTTGTAGACTTTTTTTACTTTTGGAACAATTTCGACTTAAATTTCTTAATTTTTTCCTATCTATTTTCCCATTTTTATTTAATGGAAATTCCTGTATCGTATAGTATATATCTGGAATCATATACGATGGTATTAATTCCTTTAAAAATTCGTTCAACTGGTCTTTTTTCAGTATTTGCTTATTTTGATTTAGCGCAACTATCACCATGTTTCCACTAAATTCAAAATTGCTTCTTTCTGTCGAATACATAATGTCATAATTAAAATCATTTAAAATATCAGTTACCTGTTCCATAGTAACAATAGGTTCAATTTTTTCATTCGAATCATTGTAATTCTTTGTTAAATCAATCATTCCTAGGATAGTTTCTTGAAATATGCTTGTATTTTTAATCTCTGTGATTAATAATAGACCTCTAGAGGTAAGTACTTTCGATATATCAAATCCAAAATTCAAAAGATTATTTCGATGAAGTGAATTAATAGAAATAACAATATCAAAACTGTTATCACTAAATTTTTTAACAATCTCTTCTTTTACTACTTCATATTCAAAAAAATCTTTTTCTAATAATTCTTTAAAGTCATTTCTATAAAACTCAGAATTATCTACATATACATATTTTGCTATACTACCCTCTAGCTCATTAACTATATCGAAAGTAATTTCTATATCTCTTGTACCTAATTCTAATAATCTAATCTGCCTTCCTTTAAACTGTTTCTTAACCTGCTTTATTATTTGTAAAATATTTTTCTTTAGTTCATCATATCCAACAAAATTTTTTAATATATCATAAAATCTAAAATTTCTTGAGTGCAAAACTTCCAATGGGTTTTTTTCGTCAGATAATACATATTTGATATCAGGAACCATTTTTAAAAAGTAGGAATTTATTTTTTCTAATTGTTCATTTTCTATTTTTACAAATATATTTTCATAATTATTACATCTGTATCCATCTTCATCTAGTTTTAAAACATTAAATTTCTCCAAAATATCTATCCAACTAGAAATAATTTTTTTACCTTTAGTAGATATAAATAATGTATTCTGTATTTCTTTTTCTAAATTAGTATTAGATGAAAAATCTATCCCAATGTCTTTAAAACAATTAATCCTGAATTATTCATGATGATTCATTTAACAACGACTAAAGCCGCATAGTTACTGA